>CAIFEH010000001.1_pt2 | contig 235934 bp, 209 predicted proteins | sample 7355751 | NCBI WGS metagenome assembly CAIFEH01 (sample SAMEA6864055, study PRJEB38353) | metagenome | biome: bioreactor; feature: anaerobic; material: water | place: Germany | collected 2018 | reverse complement strand
CCGTGTCACCTGCGCGTTCGCCTAATCACGTTTCACACATTGTGCTGAAGAGCCCCATTTTCATGCCGTTATTCGGGCACACGGGGCGCCGCACGGCGCCCCAGGTTGTCGATGGCTTCCCGCCGAGGGCTCGAACCCCGATCGCACGGACCAGAGCCGTGAGTTCTCACCGCTTGAACTAGCGGGAAATGTGGTATAAGGAATTGAGCCTGAAAGGGACCCCCCCATTCGTGGGGGGCAAGCCATTCAGGCTCAATTCTTTGAGTAGTGTTTGATTTCCTCGTGGTTGACCACGTAGACATCGGTGAAGTCTTTGCGCCGCATTAGTCCGTCATGTGCCTGCTTGCAAACTGATTCATAGCTTTGCGGCGACCTCGTACAGTCGACAACGAGACGCTTCGCTTGTCCAGACGCTTCATTGAACTGGTTGTAGATATTGTTCTTCCCAGTTGAACGGGGGGACAAAATTGTCCCCCCGTTCAACTTGATTTTCCCGCGCTTGCCGCAATTGTCCATCCGTTCTCGGCCATCGTACGACAATCTCACTCAACGCACCCAGTCGTACAGGAACGGGAAGCCATGGCCTTCAGAGTCGTTACCATCGAACACCTGGCAGAGGTCCACGCTCGCTCCGGACAGCTCCAGGTTATTCAAGACCAGGGGACGGCCTCCATTCCGCTAGAGGACATCGCGATGCTCATCGCTGACGCCCCAAACATCAGACTCTCAACCATGTGTCTTTGTGAGCTTTCTGCCCATCACATTATGGGTTGTCACGATGGGGAGAAACCATCTCCCCTGCACCCTAACCATCCCGATGGTTGCCAACACGAGACAGTCCCGCGTCACGGCTCGGCAGGCGGCCATGTCCGAAGCGTTCAAGGCCCTACTGTGGAAGCAGGTGGTTGTCTCGAAGATCGAGAACCAGGCGAGGGCGCTGTCCATCCTTGGGCTCGACGGCGCAGAGGAGGTGTGGAGCTTCTCGCTTGGCGTTTGCCCTGGTGACCCAGACAACCGAGAGGGCGTCACCGCCCGATGCTACTTCCAACACCTACAGCCCGGACTCAACAGACGTTGCAGGGATCCCCTGAACAGTGCGCTCAACTACGGTTATGCCATCGTGCGGGCGACGGTGGCGCGGCCACTCGTAGTCGCGGGTTTGTTCCCGCGCTGGGGATTCACCATCATTCGCAGCTCAGCGCCTTTAACCTTGCCGACGACATCATGGAGCCGCTCAGGCCGGTGGTCGACATACTCGCCTTGGAGGTGGTTGGATCCTCGTGCGAGCTCTCCCGACAGCAGCGCAGCAAGCTTCGCGGTGTGCTCCTGCGCACCGTATGTCTGGGGACGAAAACCGAGTACACCGCCTATAGGAAGCGGCTCGTCGCGCTGGGATACTCGCTCGTGCAGCCCGAGGTCTACATACGCGCCATCCCCAGCAGCAAGACGGCGGCACGCTGCCTTCGCGATCTCGAGGAGCACGTTCCCACAACGGGCTCCATCTGCGCCTTCTGCATGACGGAGCGTCAATTTGCAGGTGTGAGGTACCTGGTGGGCGGGAGGGACTACCAGGAGGAGCGCATCGGCATTCGAACGATGGTCGAGCTGTAGCGGTCTGACAGGAGCATTCGCCGCCGCCATTCGCGTGGGCCCAGAAGCCCTGGAGCGCGGAGACCCGCCTATCCCTTGAGCCAGGCGCAGTCCGCCACGGAGTACAGAGGCACGAACGGCAGCAGAATGGGCGTGCGACGCACATAGGCCTGGTACTCCGGGTCCGAGCCATAATTGCGGTTCTGGCGGAGCTCCAGCCGGCGCGCGCCGCCAAACATCACGTACACAATCGCCACGTACCCACCAATGGCCGCAAGCCACTGCCACGGACCCGCGAGTGCCGTGAGGCCAGACACGAGGACGCCGGTCCACGTGAGGACCTCACCAAGGTAGTTGGGGCACCGAACGAACGAGAAAAGGCCCTCGTCACAGAAGCGGTGCGGGTTGCGGCGCTTCTGCGCCGTCTTTTGGAGGTCAGCCGCGGACTCCAGCACGATGCCACCCACCATGATGAAGGCGCCCACGACGGCGCAGGCGTCTGCGGGTGTCCCGTTGGCAAGTCGGAAGTAGATTGGCGCGGCTTCGCACGCATACAACAGCGCGCACGACCCCCACACGAGTATCTGCACAGGAAGCTCCAAGCCCGACCCATCGTTAACCTGCGTCTTCATGACCTTGTTGTACGCCGCGCTGCGGCGCTCGCGCACGAGCAGGTACCCGCCCAGCCTGAGCCCGTACGCCACGAGCAGGGCGCTCATGACGAGCGGGACCATCGCATCAGCGCTGGCACCGGGGGCAAACATCACGAGCAGTGCCACGCCGATGGCAGCCATCGAGAATCCGTATCCCAGCGAGATGAACCACACGAACTTGTGGAAGCCAATCGCACTGACGGCGAGTGCTATGCAGAACATGACCCAGAACCCCATGACATTCCCCCACCCAGCAACTTGGCGCCTCGCACCGACGGCGCACGTCTCTCTCCGCCCAATGATACGGTTGCGGTAACGTGAGTGCCAGACATCGGGAACGTACGAGGCACGGCACGCGAAGGCAGGAGTGGCATGTCAGGGGATCGGCATGAACAGGGCGAGAAGGGCGAGGTGCCAGAGGGCTTCTCGCTCTCTCTGGCTTTGGCAGATGTGGTACCCGTAGCGCTCTTTGCCTCCTCGGCGTTTGTTGCGGCAGGGAGCATCGCTAGTCCCGCCTGGGCACTTGGGGCAATCCTCGCCACCGCTGGCGGTGTGGGGAAGGTCGCCTGGAAGTTCTTGATGGCACTGGCGCACAAGAACGTGCCGGCTCTGAGCAGGCAGATGCGCTATGTGATGCCGGTGGGTTTCGCCCTGATGGTTGTGGGTGCCACATTGGATGCCGCAAGAACTCTGGACCTTCTGAGCTCACTGGGACGCATGCCCAGCCTGGCCCTTGTGGTGGCGTGGCTGGGCTGCATGCTGCTCATGGTGCGGTTCGCACGCAGGCGCGACCAGCTCGACGCCCGGGCAAACTGGGCCGAACAGGGCGTAAACGCGGTCGGGCAGCTCACGTTGTTTGTTGCTCTGCTGCTAGCCTAACGGGGTCGCGCAAGAAGGTGGGCAGGGAACGGTGGACACGATGATCGACTACGAGGCTGCAGCAAGGCACTGAACCGACCGCGAGCACGATGTGAGGCGTATGCCAGCGAAGGTGCTACGCGAGCGGATAGAGGGGTTTCTCTCCTCGCATCGGGTGTGCGCGCTCGCGACGGCAAGCGCAGACGGTGGCCTGGTACGCAACACGCCCATTGAGTACGAGTGGTACGACGGGTCGTTCTAGGTGCCGTCCTCATAGGACCCGAGCGATTCCCCTAGCAACTTCGGACGCATACGGGCCCCTAAGCGTCCGAAGTTGCTGCGACGGGTTGCAACGTTACGCAAATCGTCCCCCCACATTGCCGGCAAACGCTGGGGACGGCGAGCACGACAAGGCGAGGGGGCCGCCCGTGGGACGACCCCCTCGCCGAACACCGCTCTTCTCCCCCACCTACAGGAGCCTGAGCGAGACCTCCTTGAGCTGCTTGCCCGAGACCTCGCTGGGCGCGTCGCTCATGAGGTCGGAGCCAGAGCTGGTCTTGGGGAACGCCATGACCTCGCGGATGTTGTCCGCGCCGGCCAGCAGCATACACACGCGGTCGAGCCCAAGCGCGAAGCCGCCCATGGGAGGAGCGCCAAACTCCAGGGCATCCATGAGGAAGCCAAACTGGGCGTGCGCACGCTCGGGGGTGAAGCCCAGCTTCTCCAGAATCTTCTCCTGCAGCTTGGCATCGTGGATGCGCATGCCGCCGCCGCCCGCCTCGTAGCCGTCCATCACGAAGTCGTAGGTGTGGGAACCCATGGCGAGGGGGTCGGCTTCCAGGAGGTCCAGCTGGTCCTCGTTGGGCTGGGTGAAGGGCTGGTGCTCGGAGTCCAGGCACTTTCGGTCCTCGTCCCAGTGGAACAGCGGGAAGTTGACGACCCACAGGAAGTCGTGGCCCTGACGCGGGACATCGAGCGCGTCTGCCATGTGACAGCGCATGCCACCCAGGATCTGGTCCGCCTGCAGGCGGTCGGCGACGGCGAACATGACAAGGTCGCCGGGTTCGACCTCCATCTCGGAGCGCAGGGCGGCCATCTCGTCGTCGGAGAAGAACTTGACGATGGGGCTGGTCACGGAACCATCCTCGCGGAAGGCGATGTAGGCCAGGCCCTTGGCGCCAAACTCAGCGGCGACGTCGGCCAGGCGGTCGATCTTGGCGCGGGGCCACTTACCTGCACCCTTTGCGTTAATGGCCTTGACGTACTGGCCCTCGGTGGCGGCAGCGCTCGCGAACAGCTTGAACTTGGAGTTTGAGAAGATCGACGTCACGTCGTGCAGGGTCATGCCATACCGGGTGTCGGGCTTGTCGATGCCATAGGTGTCCATGGCGTCCCAGTAGTTGATGCGGCGCAGGGGAAGCTCGACCTTCACGCCCATCTTGGCGAAGGCGTCGGCAAGCACCTCCTCCAGCTCGCCCATGACGTCGTCCTGCGAGACGAAGCTCATCTCCACGTCCACCTGGGTGAACTCGGGCTGGCGGTCCTTGCGCAGGTCCTCGTCGCGGAAGCACTTGGCAACCTGGTAGTAGCGCTCGACGCCGCCCACCATGAGAAGCTCCTTCAGGAGCTGGGGCGACTGCGGGAGCGCATAGAAGTGACCGGGCTGCATGCGGCTGGGAACCAGGAAGTCGCGAGCACCCTCGGGCGTGCTCTTGAAGAGCGAGGGGGTCTCGACCTCCATGAAGGCGCGCTTGTGGAACGCCTCGCGCAGGGCGAAGGTGAAGTCGGAGCGCATCTTGAGGTTCTGGGCCATCTTGGGGCGACGCAGGTCGAGGTAGCGATAGCGCAGGCGCACGTCCTCGGCAGTGTCCAGGTGGTCCTCGATCTGGAACGGAGGCGTCTTGCTGGTGTTGAGCACCACGATCTTGGTCACGTACACCTCGACGGCGCCCGTCGCCAGCTTCTCGTTGTCCTGCCCCTCGGGGCGCTCGCGCACAGTGCCGCTCACCTGGATGGGCCACTCGGAGCGGATGGTCTCCGCCTCGTGGAAGGTGCCCTCGTCGCAGACCTCCGGGTCAAACTCCAGCTGGGTCACGCCGGTGCGGTCGCGCAGGTCGACGAAGATGAGGCCACCGTGATCGCGGCGGTGCCACACCCAACCGGTCAGCGTGACCTCCTCGCCAATGTTGGACTCGCGGAGCTCGCCGCAAGTATGGGTGTGCATGGAGTGCTGGGCCATAGTGTTCCTCTCGTCTCCTCCGCCCCGTGCCGTGACGGGCGGACCTGCAGATGACGGCACGCCTGCGTAGACGGCGGAGGCGCGCGCGGGTTCACATAATAGCAGCGTCGGGACATTAGGATGGCAGCGCTCGAGATATGCAGACTGCGGAAACCTTTCCGACACGAGTGGGGTGGCATGCGCCGTGGTGCTAGGCTCGTGGCTGGTGGCATGACGCCGCCAGCTGGACGAGGCAAGGGGAGAGGAACATGGCATACCGGGCTGCGATCTTCGACTTGGACGGGACGCTCCTCAACACCCTGGACGACCTCGCCGCGGCAGACAACTACGCCCTGGCCCAGATGGGCATGCCAGCCCGCAGCCGCGAGGAGGTCCGCGCCTTCCTGGGCAACGGCACCCGCGCGCTCATGCACCTCTCGGTGCCCGAGGGAACTGACGCCGCGACGGAGGAGCGCGCCTTCGAGGTGTTCACTCACCGCTACAACGCGCACCATGCGGATTCGACCGCCCCCTACCCCGGCATCGTCGGACTGGTGCGGGACCTGCGAAACGCGGGGATGCCCCGAGCCGTGGTCTCCAACAAGCCCGACAGGGACGTTCAGGCCCTCATCGCCTCGTACTTTCCCGGTCTCTTCGACGCGGTCGTGGGCCAGCGCGACGACGTGCGGCGCAAGCCGGCGCCCGACTCCCTCCTCGCCGTCATGCGCGAGCTTCGCCTCTCGCCCAACGACGTGGTGTACGTGGGCGACTCGGAGGTGGACGTGCAGACCGCGGCGAACGCCGGAACCGACTGCGTCATCGTGAGCTGGGGCTTCCGCGACGTTCCGTTTCTGCGCGAGCACGGGGCAGAGGTCATCGTGAGCACACCCGACGAGCTTCGGACCGCCATCCTGGGCGCGGGAGGCCAGCGCTAGGCGAGCACCAGACAAAGTAATCCATGCCTGGACTAGCGCGGCTAAGCATCGCGCAACGAAAATCCGCACGGAGCCCCGGGACACCACCGCAGGCACGCCCACTCTCCGCCCACGCTTAGAACCCAACCGACACCGGCGCCAACGCCCTAGGGCCCTGCTAGGGAAATCACGGCCGCGGCAGGCGACCAGACAGGCTCGCGCAGAAAGCCTGCTGAGAAAAGACGACCTGTGGCAATCGACCCTCGCCACCATTTGCCACAAGTCTCATTTTATCAGCGGATTCTCGCCCCGGCAGCCCAGCAGCCCGCTTCCGATTGCCACAACTCAAGTTTTCTCGGCAGGTCCCTTGTCGTATTGGCCCCCGGATTGCCACAACTCCACTTTTCTCAGCAGGTCCCCCCGGCGGGCGGCTCATCGCGGCGCGACACGCTACGGTCTCGCGCCAAAGGGACACGATTCCCTCTCCCAGGGACCACGATGCCCAAGAACCTGGCGCATCTGTTCCCGCTTTTGGCGACTCGGTTTCACTCGTTTCGGCAAATGGCTCGCGCTCCCCCACCCACATGGGAGTTCGCTACGCTTGCCTAAACGGGACGCCGCGATTGTATGTGGCCGGTTAGACGGCGGTAAGATTCCCGTTGAGCGGTAAGGAAGGCAAGCCCTTCGAGAAAGGACGCGACATGGGAAAGAAAGCGGCCGAGGCACTCGAGATAAACTACGACGAGTTGGCCGACTACCTGCACAAGAACCACTCGGTCTACATGAAGGTCGACGACGACGTCTACTACCTGACCGACGTGAACTTTGAGGCCTGGCGCGCCCAGGACACCAGTCGGCGCAACTCCAAGAACCACTTCGTGGACTGCAGCGACCTCGTGAGCACCGTGGACGAGTTCCTCGCGCTCCCCTTTGTCAACGGCCACACCATCAAGGACGTGTTTGACCACGCGACGTTCTATCCCTCGATGAAGGGCGTCAAGGAGCCGTAGGGCGATCCCATCTCATGGCAGACGACTCGGGACGGGTCGGGAGCAATCCCGGCCCGTCTTGCCATCGCGGGCGAGAGGAGCGGGACTACTGTCCTGACACCGCCCCCCCGCCGGCATGGCGCGGCCCGCCGCCCGGACGGCCCGCGCCTCTCCCCCGGCGCTACTCCTTTGGCTGCTCCGTAGGGACCGAGGCCTCGATTGTCTCCTCCACCTCGTGGTCCAGGTCTCCCTTGCCAAAGCCCTGCGACAGCATGGGGATGAGCATGCGGTACGAGTCCTCGGTGGCGTTGTTGCGCGGGGAGCGCTTGGCATAGCGTTTGACCGCGGCGGCCGACTTCTTGATGGCGACGAGGGTACCCGCGCCCGCCACGCAGCCGCCCGGGCATGCCATGCCCTCGAGAAGGTAGCCGGGGTACTTCCCCTTGATGGCGTCGCGCATCATCTTGCGGCAGTCCTCGAGCCCCTCGGCGTTGGCCACGTTGACCTCGCGGTCGGGATAGCGCCGGTGAATGGCGTTGACCACCGCGTTGGCGACGCCGCCCGCCACGGCAAAGCCCCTGCCGTCGGCGCTCGCCACGTCGAAGTCGCTCTTGATGTCGTCCTCCAGGCTAAGGTAGTCGATGCCGCGGGCATCCATCATGCCCGCCATCTCCTCGAAGGTCAGGACAAAGTCGACCTCGCTGCGCACGCTGCGACGCATGGCCTCGAGCTTCTTGGCGGCGCAGGGCCCCACAAACACGATCTTTGCCTTGGGGTGCTGCGTGCGGATCATGCGGGCCGTGAGCGTCATGGGCGTGAGCGCCATGCTGATGCAGTCCGCGTACTTGGGAAACTCCTTCTTGGCCATGACCGACCAGGCAGGGCAGCACGACGTCCCCATGAACGGCAGCTTGTCGGGCACCTCTTCCAAGAAGTCCTCCGCCTCCTGCACCGTGCACAGGTCGGCACCCAGGGCAACTTCCTCAACACCGGAGAAGCCCAGCTCCTTGAACGCCTCGCGAAGCTTGCCCACGTTGCCCTTTCCGCCAAACTGGCCCACGAACGCGGGCGCCACCGCGGCGATGACCTCCTCGCCCGCCAGGATGGACCAGATGACCTGGGCTATCTGGCTCTTGTCGGCTATGGCGCCAAACGGGCAGTTGACCAGGCACTGACCGCAGCTCACGCACTTCTCGTAGTCGATCTGCGCGCGCCCGTGCTCGTCGGAGCCGATGGCGTGCATGCCGCAGGCAGCCGCGCAGGGGCGCACGTGGTGATGGATGGCCTGGTAGGGGCAGGTCTTTGCGCACATACCGCAGTGGATGCAGAGGTCCTGGTCAATGTGGGCGTGCTTGTCCACGAAGGTGATGGCCTTCTTGGGGCAGATCTCGCGGCACGGGTGGGCCAGGCATCCCTGACAGGTGTTGGTGACCTCGTACACGTTGTCCTTGCAGGCGTTGCACGCAAACTTGATTACGTTGACCAGCGGAGGCTCGTAGTACGAGAGGTCACCCGTCTGGGTGAAGCCCTCCGAGATGCGCGTGGGCCCGTCGACCCCCTGGAGGGGCAGCCCCATGGCAAGGCGGATCCTCTCGGCGATGATGGCCCTTTCGAGGAACACGCTCTCGCGATAGGTGGCGACGTCCCCCGGCAGGATCTTGAACGGGAGCTCGTCGAACCGCTTGTCCAGGTCGGCATCGGTCTGGGTTGGGTCGTCCCCCATCGAGTAGCAGACCTTTGCGACCTCCCTGAAGACGTCACGGCGGATCTTGGTCAGGTTGGTGTACACGCCACGCATGGTGTCAGACATATCGCGCTTCCCCTATCCTCTCCTCGGCCGATGGCCGACCCACCCCACAGTATGAGCCTTGTGGGGCCCTACGTGGCCCCTCCCTCCCACAGGTCCGGGCAGTCTGGGAACGCATCCAGGAACCTCTGGGGGAACTCCGTGCGCAGCAGCAGGTGCTCGCCGGTCACGGGATGGTCAAACTCCTCCTCCAGGGCATGGAGCATGAGGGTCTGCCCGCGCCCTCCCCTCAGCGCGCGTCTGCCGTACAGGCGGTCCCCCACGATGGGGAACCCCAGGTGGGCCAGGTGGACCCTGATCTGGTGGCGGCGGCCGGTGAGAAGCTCAACGCGCACGAGCGTTTGACCCCCCGTCACCGCGAGCGGCGTCACCACGGTCTGCGACGGCTTGCCGGTGCGGGAGACCCGCATGAGCCGGGCGTCGTGGCGGTCACGTCCCAACGGGAGGCAGATCGTACGCGTGCCCCGAGGGAGTCTCCCCTCCACCACTGCAAGGTAGCGCTTGCCCATCTGGTGCCCCGCCACAAGCGCGTCGAAGGCGGGCTGCGTGGAGGAATCGAGCGAGAGGAGCACGAGCCCCGAGGTATCGACGTCCAGCCGCTGGAGCGCCTGCGGGCGCGTGGCTGCATCCCCCTCCCCCCGCAGCAGGTCGGTGACGCGGTCCGTGAGGGTTGGTGCGCCGGTGCCGTCGCCGTGCACGAGGAGACCCTGCGGCTTGTCGGCCGCCAGCACCCAGCGGTCGCGATAGGCCACCCTCACCGCGCTCACGCCCGTCTCCCCTGCCCGGGACTTCCGGCGGAGGGCGACACGACCCTCTCGCCCCAGGGGGCCGGCCCCTCCTCGCTGCGGGCGAGCTGCGAGAGGAGGAGCCGGTAGAACGCCTCGACAACGCTCCACACGTGCTTGGAGTCACGCCAGGCGGCGCAGATGGGGATGGACCCCTGGGGGCCCAGGTCGACGCAGCGCAGGACCCGTCCCCCCTCCTCGCGCGCCGCGGCCTTGGCGAGGTCGAGCGGGACAAAGCAGGCACCCACGCCGCGGATGGCGAGGTCGACAAGGGTCTCGGAGTTGGAGGACTGCACGCGCTCCCAGGGCTTGACGCCGCTGTGCTCCAGCAGCCGTCGTGCCAGGTCGCCGGGCTCGTCGCCCTGCCCCAGCATCATGAACGGGCACGATGCGAGCGGGGCAAGCGACCCCTCGCGGCCAACCGACGCAACGACCTCCTCCGCGCGGTCGCCGTACAGCCTTGCCAGGAGCTCGTTGGAGAGGAGCAGGACCACCCTGTCGGCATACAGGCGGTGGACCACCAGACCGGGCTCGTCTTCCGCCACCGTCGCGATTGCGATGTCGATGCGACCCTCTTTGAGGTCGGTCACGAGCTCTCGGTTCTCGCCCTCGTGCAGGAGGACGTTGATCCCGGGGTGGGCGGCCTGAAACTCGGCGACGGCACGCGGCATGATCATGTGCCCGCGCGTGCTGGCCACGCCCACGCCCAGAAGGCCGCGCTCGTCTCCCGCTATGTCCTGGAACTCCTGGCGCATGGAGCGCTCCTGCGCCTGAAAGCTGCGCGCGTAGCCCAGGAACACGTTGCCCGCGTAGGTGAGCGTGAGGGGCACCTTGCGGTTGACCAGGCGCACGCCCAGCTCTCGCTCCACCCCGGCAATGTGCGCCGAGAGGGTCTGCTGCGTCACCGAGAGCCGCTCGGCGGCCTTGGTGAAGCTCCTCTCCTCCGCCACCGCCACGAAGTAGTCCATGGTGGTGAAGTTCATGGCATCCCCTCTCCCCATGACGGTCACGGTGCCCCCGACGCAGGGCGTGAGGCACGACCGATGCACATGCGACACCGATTGTTCCAGCACAAATACAAACTGTTTCGCATACCGAATATAACAGTTGGACTCAAGGTTTTGAGGGGGATAGTCTTCTTTCTGCAAAAGGAGGTACGCGCGCGGGTGCGCCCGCGCCGCCAGGTGGGAAGACGACGCACGGGCGTGCGGAAGGAGCTGGGAACTCATGGTAGAGACGTTGGTGCTCGTCACCTTTGCGGCGGCGCTGGTGATAGGCATCGTGGCGGGCATCCCGCTGCTCGCGATCCTGATTGGGGGCTTCTTTCTCTTTGCGGGCTACGGCCTGTACCGCGGCAACTCCGTGCGTTCCGTCCTGTCCATGGCGGGAGAGGGTCTTCGCACCATCGGCTCGGTGCTCATGCTGTTCGTGATCATCGGCATGCTAACCGCCTCGTGGCGCGCTGCCGGGACCATCCCCGCCATCACCTGCTGGAGCACCAGGCTCGTGAGCCCGCCAACGCTCGTGCTGCTCTCGTTCGTGCTCTGCGCCATGATGTCGTTCATCACCGGCAGCTCGTTTGCCGCCGCCGCGACCACCGGCGTCATCTGCGTGACCATAGGCACCGCCATGCACGTGAACCCGGCCCTGCTGGGTGGCGCGGTCATGAGCGGCTGTTTCTTTGGCGACCGCTGCTCCCCGCTCTCCAGCGCCGCCGCGCTCGTGGCGACCCTCACCCGCACCCAGGTGCTCGACAACGTCAAGCGCATGTTCCGCAGCGCCTTCATCCCCGTTGCGTTGTGCCTCGTGCTGTACGCCGTCCTGGGCGTCTCGCAGGCAAGCCCCATCGCGCTCCCGGACTTCGAGTCGCTGTTTGCCCACACCTTCGACCTCTCGTGGTACGTGTTCCTTCCCATCGCGATCGTGCTGGCGCTCTCGCTCCTCAAGGTCAGCGTGAAGAAGACCATGCTTGCCAGCCTTGCCTGCGCCCTCGTCCTGTGCGTCACGGTGCAGCACATCCCCCTGGCCCAGATTCCCTACATGCTGGTCTTTGGCTTCAGCACCCACAACGAGGCGATCGCCCGCATGGTCAACGGGGGCGGCATCGTCTCGATGCTCGACATCGTCCTCATCGTAGGCGTCGCCTCCACGTACTCGGGCATCTTCGAGGGGACCGGACTCCTGCTGGGGCTGCGTGACTACGTCAACAAGGTGGCTCGCAACTTCACCCCGTTCGTGAGCGTGCTCGCCACCAGCATCGCCACCTGCACCATCGCGTGCGACCAGGTCGTGGCCCTCATGCTGACCTCGCAGCTGTGCGACCAGACCGAGCGCGACGGCAGCGCCCTCGCCCTTGACCTGGAGAACAGCGCGGCCATCATCCCGGCGCTCATCCCCTGGTCCACCTCGTGCATCGGGATCATCGCGTTCCTCGGCCTGCCCACGTCGAGCGTGCTTTTCACGTTCCTGTGCTGGCTCATCCCGCTTTGGACGCTGGCGCTCTCCGCCTGGGAGCACCGCCACCCCGAGTTCGTGGACACCGCCTTCGCCCGCGCCATGGGGCTGGATGCCAGGGACGACGTCCGTCGCTTTCACCCCGACCACACCAGCAGCCTCCCGCTCCGCCCGGCGGCATAGCGCCCGACGTGGGTAGCCCAGGACGAGTCGCCTAATACACGAGGCCCGGCCACTCCCGATGGGAGGGCCGGGCCTCGTCTTGTATATGGGTGCGGGGGGCTCGATGCCGGCGGAGAGGGGAGCAGCAACGTGGGCGGCGTCCCTCTCCCCTGCCGTCGCCTAGGCCAGGCGCGACCTCACGGCGTTCACCAGGCCGTTCATGGGAACCTGCTCCTGCTCGTGCGTCTGCATGTCGCGCAGGGTCGCCACCCCGGAGGCTATCTCCTCGGACCCCAGAACCACGCACAGGCGCGCCTTGTGGCGGTCGGCCTGCTTGAACTGGCTCTTGAGCGAACGGCCCTGGTAGTCGGCCTCGGTGCGGATGCCCGCCTGGCGAAGGGCGAGCGTTGCCGAGAACGCTGCGTCCCTCTCCGCCGCGGAGGTGCAGGCAACGTACACGCATCCCGGCTCCTCGCCGTCCAGGTCAACACCAAGGCTCTTGAGCGCCAGGTACATGCGCTCGAAGCCGACCGCGAAGCCGATACCCGGCGTGGGCTTGCCGCCCTCGAGCTCCATCAGACCGTCGTAGCGGCCACCACCGCCGATGGCACCCACGCCTGCGTCGGCAACCTCGACCTCAAAGACCGTGCGGGTGTAGTAGTCGAGCCCGCGCACGAGGGTGGGATCCTCCACGTAGGAGATGCCCGCCTCGTCCAGGTAAGCCTTGACCTTGGCGTAGTGGGCGGCGCACTCGTCGCACAGGTTGTCCTTGGCCAGCGGCGCGTCGGCCATTACCTCGCGGCAGTGGTCGTTCTTGCAGTCGAAGGAGCGCAGGGGGTTGATCTCGGCGCGCTCCAGACAGTCCTCGCACATCTCGTCACGGTGAGCAAGGATGAAGTCGCGGACCTTCTCGCGGTAGGCGGGACGGCAGGCGGCATCGCCCATCGAGTTGATGCGGAGCGTCAGCTTGTCAGCAGGGAAGCCCATGCGCTTGTAGAACTCCATGAGCATGATGATGCACTCAGCGTCCGCCGCCGGGTCGGGTGCGCCCAGCCACTCGACGCCCACCTGGTGGAACTGACGCAGGCGACCCCTCTGCGGGCGCTCCCCGCGGAACATCGCCTCTGCATACCACAGCTTGACCGGCGCACCGCCCTGGGGGACGAAGTTGTTCTCGACCGCGGCGCGGACCACGCCCGCGGTTCCCTCGGGGCGCATTGCCATTCGCTGCTTTGCCTTGAGGCCGCTCTCGGTGCCCGCCTCGAGGAGGCGGTCCATCAGGGCACCCGAGAACACGCGGAACATCTCCTTGCGAACGACGTCCGTGGACTCCCCGATACCGTGCACGAAGGTGTCCACCTGCTCGATGGCGGGCGTCTCGATCATGTCGAAGCCGTACGCGCCAAACAGGTCGCGCGCCACGTCCTGCATGCGCTGCCATGCGCGCATGTAGCCGCCAAACAGGTCCTCGGTTCCCTGGATCTTCTGTGCCATGCTCTGTCTCGCTTTCCCGCGCCTTCAGCGCGTCCCTTGGCCGCGGCCACGAGCGGTGCGCGTCGCGCAGCGCCTTCCACGGCCATCGCTGGGCAGTATACGCCTGGCGTCGCGCCCGTCGGCGCGGCACGTGCGGCGTGATGGGGCTCCGCGGTTGGGTTTGGGACTCCTCGCGGGTGAGGGTGCTGATCGCCCGTGGCCGCCGCCCCTTCACCTTGACCGAGGGGCGCAATCTCAGTGGCAGCAAAGTCCCGATGTGAGCGGTCTGGGGAGGACGGCCGTCGACGAACCCCGTGAAGTCCGCGCGTTTGCCCAGGTAGCGCAGACGTCCATCCGCAGTTGACTCCCCTCCATGGCAACGGAAGCCCGTAGTGAATGCTCACGTCGAGAGTTTGCCGCCATCCCAGCCCCACTTCTGGCCCAAATGGCAAGGGACTCCCGATTTGAGCACTCTCCTCAGGAGTTTGCCGCCCAGCCCATCGCCCAGTCGTGGTCCCCTGCTGAGGAAGAGCGAGCCGTGGCAATCTCGGGAGGTATCCCCGAGAGCCTTCAGGACTACACCTACTGAGGAATCTCGAGTTGTGGCAATCGGTGAGGTCTGGCAAGCCATATCCGCTGAGAAAAACGGAGCCGTGGCAGCGATTCGAGGTAGCGCTCATGGACAAAGCCCGACTTTCCCCAGTCGAGACGGCTTTAGATTGCCACAGGTCGCATTTCCTCAGCACCCCTCGCTGAAGGGACCGTCCGGCGAACTGCGAGGCGCTTTTCGACCCCCTACTTTCCCTTGCCGTGGCCCTTCGACTTGCCCTTGTGACCCTTGCCCTTCTTGCGGTCCTTGCCCTTGCCGCCGCTCTTCGACTTGTCCTTTCCCCTCTTGCCCTTGCTCCCCCTGCCGTCACGCTCGGGGACCCCATCAGCGCCGCCAGGGAGGTTGGGGTCCGGCAGTTCGGGATTCCAGGCACGATGCACGAGCGCGCTCACGCCGTCCCATGGCAACTCCATGTCAAGCCAGAAGCTCAGCTGCACCAGATAGCGCTGAACCGCGCGCGTGAGCGCATAGAACTCGGCAAACGACACGACCTCGCCGTATGCTGCCGCCGCCTCCTCAAGCAGCTCGGAGACGTGCGCCATATGCGCCGAGTCCCTAAAGATGGGCGAGAAGAACCTCAGCTCCCGGGCAGCGACCGCCCGCAGCGTGCGCACGCTCCCCTCACGCTCGTATGCCATCCCCAACAGCACGCGCAGGAAGTCGGCGAGCGTGACGGCCTCGCCCCAGGCGTACGCCCATACGCCAAACTCGCGCCCCGTCTGTGCGTTGCGCTCAACCATGCGGTCGATCTCGTCGGGACGCTTGAGCCAGATGGCCTCGAACTCGTCCTCGAGCACCCGGACCTCGAGCGTCTTGGGGGCGGGCAGCGGGAAGAGCCGCTCCGGCGCCGGCAGGGCGCACGGTTCGTCCCCAGCCCCATCGCTCACGACCTCGACCTCCACCGTGATGGGCTGCTCGTGCCACGCGCGCTCGGCAAGCCGCTGGAAGGCAGGAAGGTCCTCCTCCCTCACCTGCGCGAACTTTGCCCCCGGCCCAAACTGCTCCATCCTGCGCGTGAACACGCACACCGAGCTCCAGTCGTTGTAGAACGTCACATCCCCGGGCTCGGTCTCTGCCTGGACGTTCTGCTCGCCCCAGTAGTCCGCGACGGGCGTGTTGAAGGTCATCTCCCCATAGCACACATTCGCGGCAAAGAGCACCGTCCTAAAGCGTCCCGCACGCTCCATCTCGATGCAGGCGAGGGGCGCCTCCTTGGTCAGGAGGTCCGCGTACAGCTCCGTTCCGTCCACGGTGAGCCTGAGTCGCTTTGCCATCAGTGCCTCCCTTGCGCGGGGACAGGCAACCACGCACCCTCCCCACCCCAGTATCCGCAGGCCAATGGGGACCAACCGATGCCGATGCTAGCATCCGGGCGCGAGGGGGAGGCTTCGTTTGCCCGGAGTTTGCAACTTGGAAAGCGGGTCTCTCCCCTCCCGATACGTGCTGGACATCTTTGCCACGGCGTCGTAAGGAGACGGGTTCCGATGCGTTACCAAGGAGCGCGGAATCACCCCATGCCCCAACGAACGTGGTAGCTTAACCTCTGGATGACCCAGGGAGAGGGGAGCGACCATGGAGAGCCTCAAGCTGTCAAACGGCACGATGATCCCCCAGGTGGGGTTTGGCACCTTCAAGATTCCCCGCGAGAGGACGCAGGAGGCGGTTGAGCAGGCCCTGGAGCTGGGCTACCGCCACATAGACGGTGCCGCGGCATACCTCAACGAGAGGGAGGTGGGCGCCGCTCTCCGGGCGACCGGCATGGCGGGCAAGGTGTTTGTGACCACAAAGCTCCGCAACTGCGACCAGGGTCATGACCAGGCACTGCGTGCGTTCGAGGAATCAAGGGAGCGGCTTGGGGTGGACGTCGTCGACCTCTACCTCATCCATTGGCCGTGCCCGGCGCGCGACCTCTACGTGCAGACCTGGCGAGCCCTGGCGGAGCTTCGCGACGAGGGTGCGGTGCGCGAGATAGGCGTGTCCAACTTCCTGGTGGGGCACCTCCAGCGGCTGGTGCTCGAGACGGGTGTGGTCCCAGCGGTCGATCAGATCGAGTCTCACCCGCGCTTCTGGCAGCCCGAGGTCAGCGCCTGGTGCAGGGAGCACGGCGTGGTGGTGGAGGCCTACCAGCCGCTCGGTCGCGGCCGCGACATTGAGTCCGCACCCGTCCGCGCGGCGGCGGAGGCACACGGTGTCACCTGTGCGCAGGTGGTGCTGCGCTGGCACGTGCAGTCGGGTCGCGTGGTGATTCCCAAGTCAGTGCACCCCGAGCGCATGGGGGAGAACCTCGACCTCTTTGGCTTCGAGCTCACTAATGCCGAGATGGACGCCATCTCGGCTCTTCACGACGACTCCCGTCGGCTGAGTGGAGACCCGCGCACCTTCGAGAGCCCGCAGGACGACGCTGACATGCTCGCCCGAACCTTGAGCTAGGACGTCTGGGATAGTCGGCTGCCGATTCTCACTTGGCACGGTGCTCCCTCCGAGTTGCGGGCCAAAGAGGGGCTCGGCTTGGGGCCATGTTCCAAGGCTTCAACCATGCCTCGCGTCTCGGGACACGACTCCTGGCGCCCCGCCCCAGTGGTCGCCCCCGTCGCGGACGTGGAGAGGGGCGACGGCCCGGCAGCCACGCCCCTCTCCCCTGCCCGCGAAGCATGCCGCCGCTACTCAACCCTCACGATGGACCCGTCAAGACGCGAGGTCGAGTCCGTTTGGATGTCGATGTCCGCCTCCCCCGCCAGCACGACGGATCCGTGCACGACCGTCCCGTTGGTCAGCCTGAGAGTGGGACCCCGGCTGCAACGTAGACGGCAGGTGCATGCTCGCTCGTACTCTCGACGCCGCTCAGCTCGACCGCCACGTCTCCTGCAAGCTCTGCAAGGCTCGCGTGGGAGAGCACCTGCGCCCCGCTGACGCGGATGCTCGAGCCCTCCCCCTCCACGTGCAGGGCCGTGCCGCCCGTTGCCTCGAGCGAGCCGCCGGTCATGGTCACGCTCGCGCCATCCGCCGCCTGGAGTGCCGCGCAGCCGCTGCCCGACGCGTATGCGGACGCATCGCTCAGGGTCGCGGTGGTGCCGGAACCCGTTGCGCTCACCGCCACGCTCCTGACGCCGCGCGCCGATGCCGTGGAGCCCTCGCCAAGCGAGACGGACGAGGCCCCGTCCGCGGCAACCGCAACCACGTCGGCCCCGTCGCCAGGCGCCACCGAGACCACCGTCGAGCGCACCGCCGCCAGGCTCGTTCCCCCACTGACCTCGACCGCCGGGCTCTTGCCCATGGTCGACGTGATCACGGCGTCGGCAATCTGCCTCGTGCCCTCGGAGCCGGCGGTGGCGTTGGAGTCGGTCCCGTCGTCCTGCCCCTTGGGAGCGGTCGCGTCATCGGAGTCCTCGTCCCTCTCCTCCGAGACGTATGCCGCGGCAACCGAGAGGGACGCGGGCGTGCTGGTCTCGGCCTCTTCGCGCAGCGCCTCCACGTGGGTCTCGACCGTCTGGGAGACCATCGCGCCCATTGTCTGGCGACGCTGGTCGGTGGAGGAGGACGCCACGACCTGGGAGCCCGTGCCGTCGTCGGATTCCGCCGACGAACCCTCGGTCGCGGTCGTCACGTGCGCCGCGCCGACCGCGCCCTCACCCGACGAGCCAACGTCCGTGAGGCCGTGCGCCGACGCCGCCGAATCGGCCCCGTCAGAGGCAGCCGACGCCACAGCCGCTTGGCCGCCCGTCTCGTCAACCGCCAGTGCGTGCGTGGGATAGGTGCCGCCCAGGACCGCCGTGAGGGCAAAGCTTGCCGCCATGACGCAGACGGCCTTAGAGAGCGTGGATGTGTTTGCGGGAGACCTACGCCACCAACGCACCGGCTCGGCGAGCGGATCGTCCCGAAACCCCTGTGTCGCACCTTCGTTCTGCATGAGAGCAACTCCCTTCGGGGGACGGCCCATGCCATCCCGTTGTGAGAAATCTCCCCGAGCGCGAGGGGCCTTTTCCTCCCGTCGCCGGAGCCCATCACCATGGCATGACGCTTCGAGGAAGCTTAAGAACGTGCCTCTCCCCCGCCCCTGGGCCAGGCCCCATGGCAAGGCGAGAGGGGCGCCCGCCCCGTGGCAGACGCCCCTCCAACTGGTGACACTTGGTCGTACCGGCTACTCCACGTCGATCTTGTGGACCCAGCCAAACTTGTCCTCGATCTCGCCGGACTGGATGCCGGTGAGGGTCTCGCGCAGCTTCTTCATGACGGGGCCCACGTTCTCCATGCCACTCTTAAAGACGTAGTGCACGTCGTCGGTGTCGACCTCGCCCACCGGCGAGATGACCGCGGCGGTGCCGCACATGCCGGCCTCCACAAACTCGTTATCCAGGATCTCCTGGAACTTGACCGGGCGCTGCTCGACCTTCATGTCGAGCATCTTGGTGGCCACGTCCACCAGCGAGCGGCGGGTGACGGAGGGCAGGATTGAGTCGGTGAACGACTTGGGCACCACGAGCGTGCCGTCCTCCTTCACAAACAGGATGTTGGCGCCGCCGGACTCCTCAACGTAGGTGCGGGTCTGGGGGTCCAGGAACATGTTGTCGGCATAGCCCTTGCTGTGCGCCTCGACGCTGGGATACAGGCTCATGGCGTAGTTGAGGCCGGCCTTGATGTTGCCGGTTCCGTGGGGCGCGGCGCGATCGTACTTGGAGACCTGCAGCTTGACGGGGTGCACGCCGCCCTTGTAGTACGGGCCCACCGGGGTGACCAGGATGCGGAACTGGTACTCGGTCGCGGGCTTGACGCCAATCACGTCTCCCGTGGCAAACATGAACGGGCGGATGTACAGCGTTGCGCCGGAGCCAAAGGGCGGCACCCACGCGGCGTTGGCCTTCACGACCTCCTCGACCGCCTTCACAAAGCGGTCCTTGGGGAACGGCGGCATGCAGAGGCGCTGGGCCGAGTTGTACATGCGCTCGGCGTTCTGGTCGGGACGGAAGCACACCACGTCGCCGTCCTTGGTGGTGTATGCCTTGAGGCCCTCGAAGACCTCCTGGCAGTAGTGGAGAAGGCCGGCGCACTCGGACAGCGTGACCGTGTGGTCGGGGGTAAGGGTGCCCTCGTCCCACTTCCCGTCCTTGTAGTTGGAGACGTAGCTGTAGTCGGTGTGCTGGTACGCAAACCCAAGACTACCCCAATCGATGTCCTTCTTCTCCATTGGAATGCTCCTTCTGGATGACGCGAAACTTACCCTCTGACACCTATCGTGTGCAGTGACGCACAGTGTACTACCCGCTCCAATCAGGCCCCTAAGAGGTCACTGTTCTGAAACAAGTCATCACGCGTACCCCAAAATGTACAGAAACTAATGTACACGCAAAGCATGACCCCCACGAGGTATTGGATAAGACAGATGGGGGAGACGAGCACGGACGCACTTCCCCACCCGCTCCCGGCGGCGGGAACCCCTCCCGCCCCCCGGCGCTAGTCCAGGTCCTGGCCCAGCTCGTAGGGCAGGCGGTCGACCAGGAACCCACGCTCCCTCAGGGCGTCCTCGATGTCGTCCAGCACGTCCTCGCTGGGGGCGCTCACGTGGTGGAAGTGGTAGCCCGAGGTGATGGTGGAGAGGGGCGTGGACTTGCTGGAGCGGATGTCGTCCAGGTAGCGTCGCACGTCACGACGGCTCGCGATGCCAAGCCGCGCCTTGAGCCTGCCGTAGGTGCGGTGGTTCACCACCACGTCCTCCACCGTGCCGCCCAGGTCCACGAAGAGGTTGAGCTCCTCCTCTATCTGGTCGGCGGTGTGGCGCACCTTGAACGTTCGACTGTGCCCCTGGGCCTCCACCAGCACGTAGCCGCGGTTGGTCGAGGCGACGTTGGTTCCGGACGAGCGCAGCAGTGCCACGTCCTGCACGATCACCTGGCGGCTCACGCCCAGCGCCTCCGCCAGTCGCTTGCCCGGGACCGGCTCCTTCGCATGCGCGAGGGCGGCGACCAGGCGCTGGCGGCGGCGCTCCCCGTCGCCGGCCATGCTAGGCCCTCCCCGTGACCGTGAGGTGCTTCAGGCTCAGGTCCAGGATTGGTGCCGAATGGGTCAGGGCCCCGGAGCTCACGATGTCCACGCCCAGGTCGGCCAGGGCGGCGAGATTCTGCGGCCCCACGTTGCCGGACGCCTCGGTCATGGCGCGGCCGCCGATCATCGCCACCGCCTTGCGCATGGTCTGGTGATCCATGTTGTCCAGCATGATGATGTCGGCCCCCGCCTCGAGCGCCTCGGCAACCTGGTCGAGCGTCTCGGTCTCGACCTCCACCTTCGTCACGAAGCTCGCGTGCGAGCGCGCAGCGGCAACCGCGGGGCCGATGCCGCCCGCCGCGTCGATGTGATTGTCCTTGAGCATCACGGCGTCGCTCAGGTTGTAGCGGTGGTTGGTGCCGCCGCCCACGCGCACGGCCTCCTTCTCGAACACGCGCATGTTGGGCGTGGTCTTGCGCGTGTCCACCAGCCGGGTGTTCGTGCCCTCGAGCACGCGGCACATCCTGCGGGTGAGCGTGGCTATGCCACTCATGCGCTGGAGGTAGTTGAGTGCCACGCGCTCGCCGGAGAGGAGCGCGGCCACGTGGCCGTAGACGGCTCCCAACACCTGGCCGGACGTCACCTCGTCGCCCTCGCCCACGCCGAGCTCCGCGTGCGCCTTGGGATCCAGCAGCTGGAACGTTCGCTCGAACACGTCGAGCCCGCAGATGACGCCGTCCTCCTTGGCGATGAGGCTCACCTGCCCCCACTCATCCGCGTCCACGACCGACGCCGTGGACACGTCCTCGCTCGTGATGTCCTCGTTGAGTGCCATGAGGATGAGTGGCTCTGCCTTGAGCCTCAGCGTGACTGGATCCATTGCGCGTGCCTCCCCCGTACGATGTCGCGTGCCGCCAGGCGGGCGAACACCATGCTCTCGAGCAGCGAGTTCGACGCCAAGCGGTTCTTGCCGTGGACCCCGTTGCAGCTGGTCTCGCCCGCCGCGTACAGGTGGTCCATGGTGGTCTTGGAGTTCTGGTCCACGTGGATGCCGCCCATCAGGTAGTGCTGGGCGGGAACCACGGGGGCGGGCTCCCTCAGGATGTCATACCCCTCTTCCAGGCAGGTCTCGTAGATGTGGTGGAAGTGGCCGGTGACGACGTCGCGCGGAACGTTCTGGAAGCTCAGCCACACGTGCCTTGAGCCCTCCTCGCGCATCTTGGCCAGGATGTTCTGGCTCACGATGTCACGCGGCTGCAGCTCGTCGCAGAAGCGCTGGCCCGAGTTGTCCAGCAGGATCGCCCCCTCGCCGCGGCACGACTCACTGAGGAGGAACGAGCGCCCCGGCTTGGTGGTGTACAGCGTGGTGGGATGAATCTGCACGTAGTCCATGTGCTCCAGCGCCACCCCATGCGCCGAGGCGATGCGACAGCCGTCCCCCGTGAGGCATCGGTAGTTGGTGCTGTGCTCGTACGTTCCACCGATGCCACCCGTGCACAGGATGGTGTCGCGCGCACGAAGCAAGAGGCCCGTGCCATCCGGGCGCACCGCATGCACCCCGGCACACGCGCTTCCCTCCACCAGCAGGTCGTCCATCACCGTGTTCTCCAGTATGGTGACGTTGGGCAGCAGGCGTACCTGGGCGAGAAGGTGCGTGGTGATCTCGCGCCCGGTCACGTCCTCGTGGTGCACGATGCGCGGCCGCGAGTGCGCCCCCTCGCGAGTGTAGTCGAGCCCACCCTGCGGGGTGCGGTCAAAGCGGACGCCCAGGCGCATGAGCTCGAAGATCACGTCGCGCGAGTTCCAGATCATGGTGTCAACGCTCTGGGCGCGGTTCTCGTAGTGACCCGCCCGCATGGTGTCCTCGAACCACGAATCGTAGTCGTCGCGATCTCGCATCACGCAGATGCCGCCCTGCGCCAGCATGGAGTCGCAGGTCGCCACGTCCTCCTTCGAGAGCATCACAATCCTGAGCGCGCGCGGCAGGTTGTACGCCGCGTAGAGCCCGCTCACGCCGCAGCCCACGATCACGACGTCGCAGTCGAGGCCGTCTGGCGCCTTCCCGCCAGCCGGCGCGGCAGCCTGCGGAGCCCCGGTGGCACGGTTCCTCTCGTCTGACATCTTCTCCCCCTATCGTGCCGCGAGCTCGAGCATGCGCTCGAGTGGGGCGGCAGCCCTGTCCGCACAGTCGGGCAGCTCGACCTCGCCCTCGCCGGTCTGGAGCGCACGCAGCACCTTCTCGGGACCCACCATCGCCATGTTGGGGCAGATGGGAGGGGTGGCCGGGAAGTAGACGCGCTTGTCCTGCCCCTTGGTCAGGCGGGCGATCTCCGCCGCAACCCCAACGACGGTCAACACGATGTACTCCCGCCCGTCCCCGTTGGCTATGTGCTCGATGATCTGCTTGGTCGATCCCACGAAGTCCGCCTCGCGCAGCACCTCCTCGCTGCACTCCGGGTGGGCGCACACCTCCGCCTCGGGGTGCTCCAGCTCAAGCTGCTCCACCTCCTGCGGAATGATGCGCTGGTGCGTGGGGCAGTACCCGCGGTTGAGGATCACGTTCTTTTGGGGCAGCTGCTCGCGCACGTAGCGCCCCAGGTTCATGTCTGGGATGAAGAGGATGTTGCGCTGCGGCAGCTCGCCGACCACCTTCACGGCGTTGGACGAGGTCACACAGACGTCGGACCAGCTCTTTATCTGGGCCGTGGAGTTGACGTAGCACACCACGGCAAGGTCGTCGTAGCGCTCGCGCACCGCGTCCACGTCGGCCTTGCGCACCATGTGCGCCATGGGGCAGTTGGCGCGGGGCTCTGGGTTGAGGACCGTGCGCGACGGGTTGAGCATCTTCACGGCCTCGGCCATGAACGAGACACCCGCGAGCACGATCGTCTTGCAGTCCAGGGTGCGGGCCAGGCGCGCCAGGTAGAACGAGTCGCCCACGTGGTCGGCGAGCGCCTGCGTGGCGGCGGGCACGTAGTAGTGCGCCAGGACCACGGCGTCGTGCTGACGCTTGAGCTCCTCCACCTGCGCGGCAATGCGCCCGAAGTCGGGGCCAAAGTCGGTGGGGACGGCTCCCCCATCGCGGCGGTACCCCTCGAGCGCTGTGCGATAGCTGGACTCCTCCAGCGGTGTGCGGACGTAACCTTTCAAGGTGTCCCCTCTCCTTGCCTGAGTGGCAAACTGGGTGGGCAGTATGGCACGTGTCTTGTACCGTGACAAGTCAGGTGTCTTGTCACTTAGCAGCGGGGCGCGGAGGGCGGTCGCCCGGTCATGGGCGAGAGGGACTGGCTGCCGGCGCGGCGAGTCGCTGCCATGGGGGCACGCCCCTCTCCCCCGCCGCCGCGCGCCGCGTCACCGCGGCGCATAATGGCACCGTGAGACCGATGCGTCGCGCGAGTCCCGCCGGCGCGGAAGGGAGAGACCCGCATGCGCATGTTTAGAAACGACTACTCCGAGGGCGCGGCCCCCGAGGTGCTCCAGGCCCTGGTCAAGACCAACGACGAGCAGTGGCCGGGCTACACCGAGGAGGGGGACGAGCACTGCGACCACGCGCGCGAGCTCATTCGCCAGGCCGTGGGGCGCGACGACGTGGACGTGGAGTTCTGCATTGGCGGCACGTCCGCCAACCTGATCGGCGTCACCGGCATGCTGCGCGACTGGGAGGGCGTGATATGCACGCAAGACGCGCACATCAACGTCCACGAGACGGGCGCCATCGCCGCCTGCGGCCGCACCATCCTGCCCACGCGCGACGCGGACGGCTTCCTCTCGCCCGACGAGGCGGAGCGCGTGTACGCGGAGCACATGTCCACGGGGCGGCACATGACGCGCCCCAAGGCGGTCTACATCACCAACGCCACGGAGTTTGGCGGCGTGTGGACCCTTGCCAAGTTCGACGCCGTCTGCGACTGGGCAAAGGGACACGACCTTAGGGTGTTCGTGGACGGCGCCAGGATGGCGAGCGCCCTCACGTCGCCCCAGAGCGACCTCTCGCTCAAGCACATCGCTCGGCGCGCAAGCGCGTTCTACCTGGGCGGGACCAAGAACGGCCTGCTGTTTGGCGAGGCTATGGTCATCGCAGATCCCGAGCTGCGCGAGTCGTTCCCCTACCTGGTAAAGGAGCGCGGCGGCCTCATGGCCAAGGGCCGGCTCCTGGGCGTGCAGTTCGAGGCCGCCTTCACTCCCGGCCCAGACGGCGAGGCCCCCTACTGGCGCCTGGCCCGCCATGCCAACGAGTGCGCCCTGCGCCTGCGCGACGGCATGCTTGGCCTGGGGTACCGCGCGTATCTCCCCTCGTCCACCAACCAGCAGTTCTTTGTGGTCTCCCCCAAGGACGAGGCCGCCTTTGCCCAGGCGGTAGGCAGCGAGACCTTTGCCGTGCTGCCCTCGGGCGAGCGCGTGATCCGCTTTGTGTGCTCGTGGGCAACGCGACAGGACGACGTGGACCAGCTGTTGGAGTTTGCCGCCTCGCGGAGGCAGGGCTGATGGCGAGAGGGGCGTTCTCCTCGGGCGGCGGGGACGATCCGTCGGCATCGCGGGACAACGGCACCCGGGCCTCGTCCCGGGGCGGGACGGGCAGCCTGGTGGCGCTCGCTTCCCTCTCTTGCGTGCTGTGGGGCAGCGCCGTCCCCATGGTGCGGCTGGGGTACCGCGCGTTTGGGATAGGACCCGACGACACGGGGTCGCAGATGCTGTTTGCGGGCCTACGCTTTGTGCTCGCGGGCGTCTGCGTCACCCTGGCATGGTGCGCCATCAACCGGTCCGCGCGCCTCCCCCGCCGGGGCGAGCTGCGCGTGATGGCAAGCGTGGCCCTGTTCCAGACCTTTGGCCAGTACCTTCTCTATTACATGGGGCTCTCGCGCGCCACGGGGGTCAACGGCTCCCTGATGCAGGGCTTTGGCGTGTTCGCGGCGCTCATAATGTCCGCGCTCGTGTTTAGGCTGGAGAGACTCACGGGACGCAAGCTTTTGGGCTGTGCCATCGGCTTTGCGGGCATCATGGTCGCCGGGATGGGCGAGCGCGCCGTGGGTGGCACCGGCTTCCGCCTCGACGGCGAGGGGCTCCTCCTGCTGGCCACGGCATCCGCCTCCGTGGCCTCATCGATCCTGCGGCGTCACGCGAGCGAGGCAGACCCCGTCCTGGTTTGCGGCTGGCAGTTCATGATGGGCGGCGCGGCGCTCCTGGCGGTGGGCCTGGGGCTGGGCGGGTCGCTCGCCTCCGCCGGGGCCGGCGGCGCGGGCATCCTCGCCTGGCTGGTGATGGTCTCGGCCGTGGCCTACGGCGTTTGGTCCCACCTGCTGCGCAGCCACGACGTGTCGCAGGTCGCCGTGTTCGAGTTCCTGATCCCCGTGTTCGGCGTGCTGCTGTCGCTGGCCATCCTCGGGCCCGAGGGCACCAGCGTGGGACCGCACACCGCGGTGGCGCTCGCGCTGATCAGCGTGGGCATCTACGTGGTGGAGAGCCGCCCCGCCAAGGTGCGGGCCCAGGGATAGCCACTGGCCCACTGTTCGCGACCCACAGGCTGGCGCGGGGCGAGCCGCCCTTCACGGACGGAGGCGGAAGTCTCGCCCCACCGCGACACCCTCTCGGGCGAGCCGGGACATCGCGTCTCTCGCCCACGATGCGTGCGCAGACAAAGTGAGAGGGACGGGAGCCCTGTGGCCCCGTCCCTCTCGCCTATGGACGTCCGTTTGTTGAGAAAAACCGCTACTCGGAGACCGTTGCCTCGTCCCTCAGGCTCATCTCGCGCTCGACGGAGCCGATGCGGTCCTCCTTCTTGCCCGAGGGGTGCTCCTCAAGCCAGAGCTTCTGAGCCTCGGGGCCCCACTCCTTGGCATAGGGCAGGGTGCGCTTCATGATGTCCTCGGGGGTCTCCTCCGCCACGTACTGGGTGCACTTGGCGTCGGCCTCCTTCACCATCTGCGGCAGGATGCCCGGGTTCTCGAGCATGGGGCAGGGCTGCAGCATGTTGTCGTTCCAGGGATAGCGCTTGCGGTACTCCTGGAAGATGGGCTGCTGCAGGCACTCCAGCCAGCTCTTCTCCTTGATGTTGGCGTTGGAGTAGTGGATGAAGACGCAGGGCTCCACGTCGCCGCGGGCGTTGACGTGGCAGTAGAGCCTGCCCCCGGCAATGCAGCCGCGCACGTACTCGCCGTCGTTCTGGAAGTCCATGGCAAATATGGGCCAGCCGCCGTCGAACGCGCGGACGTCGCGGATGCGGTGCAGCATGTACTCACGCTGCTCAACGGAGGGCATGAGGTCGGCGTTGGCACCCTCGCCCACGGGCATGTAGTGGAAGTACCAGGCCCAGCGGCAGCCCTTCTTGACCAGGAGGTCAAAGAACTCGTCACTGGTGACGCGCTCGGTGTTGAGGCGCGTGTAGCAGGTGGAGGTACCAAAGAGCAGGCCGTGCTCGCGCATCAGGTCGAAGGCGTGCATGACCTCCTCGAAGGAGCCGTCGCCGCGGCGCTGGTCGTTGACCGAGGGCTCGTAGGACTCGAGCGAGACGGAGAACACGATGTTGCCCACGCGCTGGACGTCCTGGCAGAACTTCTCGTCTACCAGGCTGGCGTTGGTGAAGACGTTGAACAGGCAGTCGTCGTGCTTCTCGGCCAGGCGGAGCAGGTCGGCCTTGCGCACGAGCGGCTCGCCGCCGGTGAGCATGAAGAGGTGGGTGCCGAGGGCCTTGGACTCGGTGATGAGCTTGTCCATCTCCTCGTAGGTGAGGTTGAGCCTATTGCCGTAGTCGGCCGCCCAGCAGCCCACGCAGTGCTTGTTGCAGGCGCTCGTGGGGTCAAACAGCACGATCCAGGGCACGTTGCAGTCGAGCTTGCCGGCGTTGGCCATGGCAGTACGGAATCCGCGGAAGGCACCCTCGTAGCCACCGTTGAGCACGGCGCTCTTGAGGACGTTGTGGTCGGTGTTGTCGATGACGTCGAAGAGCCACTTCTCCCACTTGGACCCGGGATACAGGGCGGCGTGCATGCTGTCGATGGCGCCGGGGTTGGTGTCCTTCAGCAGCTTGCTTGCCATCGAGATGAGGTTCTCGACGGTCTTCTCGCGGTCCTCGCCCGAAGCCGCCTTGAGGATCTTGTCGACTGCGACGCTGAACGCCTTGCGCTCCGCTGCGTGCGCGATCTTTGACTGCATTGCTCGTCCTTTCGAACCCTTGCGTCCGCTTACCTATTCATAACAGGGCAAATGGGCGCCACTTCCAAACCACTTTTTTTGAAGCATGGTCAATTGTGACCCTTGCCGAATGGTAGGACAATGGGCAACTTAATCCAAGGAGTATAGTTATCCATACACGGAGTCTATTATCTGGAGGCCGCGATGGAGCAGACCGACCAGCACGAGGACCTCAGGGTGACCAGGACGCGCGCCTGCATCGAGGCGGCGTTTCTCAGGTTGCTGCGCACCCACACGTTCAGCAAGCTCACGGTACAGATGATCGCGAGCGAGGCGATGGTGAACAAGGGCACCTTCTACCATCACTATAGGGACAAGTTCGACCTCGCGGACCAAGTGAAGCGTCGGCGGCTGGAGGACTTCCATCAGCTGGCGCTCTCGGTCTTTGAGCAGGAGGACCCCGGCCTGCGACCGCTGGGCGACAGCATCGCCCCCATGGTGGACGCGCCCGAGAGCTGCCTTGAGGACCTGGCGATGCTGCGCTGGGTCCCCTCCAACGACGTGGACGTGTTCGACGAGATCAGGAAGATCGTCCTCGCCCAGCTGACCAGGTACGCGGAGAGGACCGGAACGCCGCTGCCCGACATCGAGTCCGAGGCATGGGCGGCGGCCTACCTCGCGCTGGGCTTCCCCGAGTTTCGGCGGGAGGGACGGGCGAAAACGTCGATCGGGGACTTTGCCGCCTCGGTCCACCGCGCCTGCGGGCTCTTCATGTAAGGGAAGCGTTGACCGGGCTGCCGGCGGAACGGGGCGGGGCGACGGGCCCTGCACCTCTCCCCCACATGGGAGACCATCGCGTGCCATCGTTGTGCCACCCGGTCACGTTGGCGATTCTCCCCGGGCGGGGGCCCAAACGCACGCGCGGCCGGAATGTGCCCCCAAGCCCAACGCTTTGCGCCACGAAGATTCTCGCCTCAGACCCCACCCGCCGATTGGGTGGGCGAGACGGGCGCTCGTCTCCCCTGCCCTGGCCTACCCTAGGAGCCGTTGACCATACGGCGTCGGGGAGGGCGGACCCTCCCCAGAGCGAGGGAGAGAGATGCACTACGCAGACGGGGCGTTCTGGCGTCCCCTTTTCGAGACGAACATGGAGCTGCTGCAGGTGCAGGTTGGCTGCCCATACGAGCGGTGCCGCTTCTGCAACATGTATGGCGACGGATACCTTGCCTCGCCCCGCGAGGAGGTTGAGGCGGACATCCGGGAGCTCGCGGCCTCGGGGGCGAGACCCACGCGCATCTTCCTCGCCGGCGCCGACGCCATGGCGCTTCCGCAGGGCGACCTGGAGTGGACCCTGCGCCGAATCCGGGAGCTGCTGCCCTCGGTCGAGACCATGGGATGCTTTGCCGGCGTGAGGAGCGTCGCGGCAAAGTCCGACGAGGAGCTGGGCGAGCTGGCACGGCTGGGGATGTCGCTCGTCTCCATCGGCGCGGAGACCGGCTACGGCCCCGCGCTGGCGTTCATGGGGAAGGGCTTCAGCGCGGCGGACGTCGTGGAGCAGTGCTCGCGCCTGGACCAGGCGGGCATCACGTACGCCCTGTTCTACGTCGCTGGCATGGCGGGCAGGGGACGCTGCGTGGACGCCGCGAAGGCGACGGTTGCGACCTTCTCGCAGGTCAACCCGCAAATCGTAATGCTCCAGACGCTCACGCCCCTGGAGGGTACGCCCCTGTGGGACGACGTCCGCGACGGGGCCTTTGAGCCCGCACCCGAGCTCGAGGTCCTGCGGGAGGTCCGCGAGTTCGTGGCGACCTACCCCAAACGGACCTTCCTGATGGGACAGCACTCCACCAACGTGCTGCGCCTGCAGGGCAAGCTCCCCGACCAGGCAGCCGAGATGCTCCCCCACCTCGATCGGGCCATCGACGGCCTGGACGAGAGGGACCTCGAGCGCTTCCGCGCGAGCCTGAAGTCGGTCTAGGGGAGCGTACCCGGGCCCTTTCCTCAAGCCCAAGGGGCCCAGACAGACTCACCCTAAATAAGTCGCATGGCAGCCGATGCCCGGTACTATGCGACGTCGATTCCCCTCAATGAGCTCATCGGTGGCTGTCCGCAAGCCGGACGAACCGTGTCCTCCACCTCGGAGCGGGACGGAACTCCCGATTGCCCGAGGGGGATGGGCGTGCCTCTCGTCGGTCGTTCCCCTTAAACTGCGCTCCTCCCCTCCCTGGGTCTTGGAAGCGGCATCGGCTTCGCATAAGAACTCGAACCATGGCAAGGGAAGCCCGTTGTGAGCACTTTTGGGAGTTGAGCCCGTCCGTTTTCCCCAGCCCTTCGAGACCCCTGCATCACGTCCCCACCAAACGCGAGCGCGACCGTCAGACCCCACCGCTGCCATTCCCCGGGCCGCGGGGCGACATGACCGCCGCCTAACAATAGAATGGGGGTCGCACGCATCCACGCACCCCACCGTCGGGAGACCCCATGACCACTCAGCCGCAGACCGATTCCAACGACACCCCAGAGCAGAACGCGCCCCAGCAGGCGACAGCACCCACCCAGGCGGAAGAGGAGCTGCAGAAGGACCTCGACCGACGCGAGGAGCTGTGCCGCCAGGCTGAGCAGGTCGCGGAGGAGAGGGACTGGCGCCATGGCTCCGGCGACCTCCGTCGGCTGCAGGAGCAGTGGAACGACATCCGCCGCTGGCACGACCCGCGCGAGGACGCCCTGTGGGGCCGCTTCAAGACCGCCCGCGAGGCCTACTACCAGGCGCGCGACGCCGCCCACGAACAGGCAAGGGCCGCAAAGGAGAAGCTAGTAGCCGAGGCCGAGCGCCTGGCGAAATCGGACCAGTGGAACGCGACCGCCGAGCGCATGCGCACGCTGATGGACGACTGGAAGGCGGCCGGACGCACGGGGGACCGCGAGGAGGACGACCGCCTGTGGGAGCGCTTCAACGCAGCGCGCAGGGGCTTCTTCGACCGCAGGAGCGAGCACTTTACCCAGCTCGACGAGCGGCGCGCCAAGGCAAAGGAGACCAAGGAGCGCCTGGTGCACGAGGCGACGCTGGCAGCCGCAACCTCCGCCGACTGGACGGGCGACCAGTGGGCCAAGGCGTCCGCGCGCATGCGAGAACTCATGGACCAGTGGAAGGCCGCGGGCGTCGCTCCCAAGGCGGACAACGACCGCCTGTGGGAGGAGTTCCAGGCGGCTCGCAAGCCGTTCTTCGATGCCCAGCACGCCCACTACGAGACGCTGGACGCCGCCCGCAAGACTGCTGCCGAGGCAAAGCAGCGCCTGATCGACCAAGCCAGGCAGCTCGCGCAGGGCAACGACTTTGGCCGCGAGGCAACGGAGCGTGCCAAGCAGCTGGACCGCGACTGGAAGTCCACGGGCTTCGCCGGCAAGGAGCTGGGCGACCGCCTGTGGAAGGAGTTCACCACCGCCAAGGAGGAGTTCTGGGACAAGCGGCGCGCCCACAACGACCAGCGCCACGAGGAGTGGTTGCAGCGCACGCGCGACGCCATCGACCGCCGCAAGCAGCGCATCGCCAACCTCCAGGAGCAGATAGACCGCCTGCAGGACCGCCTCAACCACGCCTACGCCACCGACCACGTGGAGGAGATGCAGGAGCGCCTGGACGACCGCAAGGAGGCGCTCGCCCAGGTGGAGGCCGAGGTCCGCGACATGGAGTCACAGCTCAAGGACTAGCAGAGAGACGCGATGGCACGCGACCCCCGGCCCAATCCACGGGCCGGGGGTCGCTTCTTGTAGGCAAGCCGCCCGGGCGACGCATCCCACCCGGGGCACGCGCGACGGGAAGCCGGCGGGAGGGGCGCCTGCCACGTGGGCGGCACCTCTCCTCCACCTGCACCGCTACTCCACCACGTTGCCGTTCTTGTCGTACTTGTAGAAGCCCTCGCCGGCGCTGCGCCCCAGCTTGCCGGCGTCGATATACTCCTTGAGCACCCTCTCCATGCCCTTGAAGTTGTAGGGCAGCATCATCTTGCGCAGCAATGGGGTGGCGATGCCGGGAACGCGCTGGTACTGCTCCACGATGTTGTACGCGGTGGTCAGTCCCACGGTGTCAAACACCTGGAACGGCCCCTTGGGAGCACCCGTGCCCATGGTCCAGGCGATGTCGATGCTGCGAGGGTCGCTGATGCCGTTGGCGTACAGGTCGAGCCCGCTCAGAAGCCAGGGGATTAGCTGCGAGTTGAGCAGGTAGCCGGCCTTTTCCTTCTTGACCGGCAGCGGAATCATGCGGATGGAGCGCGCGAACTCGGTGACCGCTGCAAACGAGTCTTGGCTGGTCTGGTCCTGGACCATGACCTCGGCCACGTTGTGCTTCCAGATGGAGTTTGCAAAGTGCAGCGCCAGGTACCGGTCGGGACGGCCGACGACCTTGGTGAACTGCGAGGGGAGAAGCGACGACGAGTTGGTGACCACAATCGTCTTCTGCGGCATGAGCGGCGCAAGTTTGGAGAAGAAGGCGGACTTCTAGTCTGCCACCTCGGCCATGCACTCCACCACCAGGTCAGCGTCTCTCACCGCCTTGGCGAGGTCGAGCTCCAGCACCAGAGAGTCGTAAGCCTGGTCCACCCTGCGGTCGCACGCGTCCGCGTCAAAGCCCTCAAAGTCGCTGATGCCCGCGCACCAGGCGGGGTCGTCCTCGCCCTTGGCGCCACGCATATCCTCAATCGCCTCGTGATAGGCACCCCTCAGCATGTCCAGCTTGGGGCGGCAGCGACCGATGGAGCCCTCCGAGCGCAGCCAGATGGTTACGTCGTGGCCAGTGTAGGCGCTCTGGAAGGCAATCTGGGAGCCAAGCACGCCGCCTCCGGCGACCACGACCTTCTGAATTCCCGACATATACGACCTCCTTGCGAAAACCTGCAGACGCCGCCCACGTTACCCGAGCCAGGGGAGAAATCTGAGCGGGCGGTAGGTGGGCGGTCGCAGTCGCTGGGGGGCGGCGCCCTCTGTCGCAGCACCCCCCCAGCGCTGGTGGGTACGTCACGCGCCGCGCGGTCGTATCATCGTGGCAGGAGACGACGAGAGGAACGTGACAGATGGCTGATAGCAAACACACGTGGCGGGCGATCTTCAGCGACATCGACGGAACGCTGATTGGGTCGGACAAGAGGATGTCACCCGCGACGGCAGAGGCGCTGCGGGCGTGCGTGGAGCGTGGCGTGCTCCTGACGCTCTCGTCGTCGCGGAGTCCGCAGGGCATCGAGCCTCTGGTACACGACAACGGCCTGCGCTGCTGCATCAGCGCGTTTGGAGGTGGCCTGCTGCTGGACGAGCGGCGGCGCGTCCTGGCTCATCATGGCTTCTCGCCCCGGATGGCATGCGACGTGGTCAGCTTCTTGGAGCGCGGGGGATACGACGTCACGTGGAACGTATACACGGCGGACCAGTGGATCGTGCGCGACGAGACTGACCCGCGCGTTCGGCGCGAGGAGAACCTGGTGCGCACCACCGCGCGCAACGGGCGACCGCAGGATCTGGGTTCCGACGACGTGGTGTGCAAGCTGCTGCTGATGAGCGAGCCGGGGGACTCCCCCGCCATCGAGCGCGACCTGCGAGCGGCGTTTCCCCAGCTGGCGGTGACCAGGTCGTCGGACGTGCTGGTGGAGGTCAACGCACGCGGGGTGAACAAGGGCGTCGCGGTGCGCGAGCTGTGCGAGGCGCGCGGCATCGACGTGGCGGACACCATCGCCTTTGGCGACAACTACAACGACCTCAGGATGCTTGAGGCCGCGGGCTTTTCGGTGGTGATGGGTAACGCACCCGAGGACATCAGGAGGGACGCCGGAATGGTGACTGACGACAATGACCACGACGGCGTTGCGCATGCCCTCCATGCGCTGATCCTGGACCGCGCGTAGGGTGCGTCTCTCCCAGGGACGCGTGGCGACACCGCGTGAGGCGGGCCCGCACGACTGTTGGCGGCTCCGCTGCAGAGGGGCCACTCCCCCGTGTGACGGAGGCCGACTCCGTGGGAGACGCGCCTCTCCCCTGGGTGACGGCGGCACACAAACGAACCGCCGCCCCGGACGCGAAGACAACCGGGGCGGCAGACGAGATGGCGGCAGACGTGGCTTGCGTCCTTACCTCACGAAGTTGGTGTAGGTGTCTGCGGACTCACGCTCGGGCAGGCCGTACCTCTCGCGCCCCAGAGCGATGGAGCGCATGAGGAAGGTCATGTTACGGGCGAGTTCGCGCATGGTCGCAATGCCCTCGCCGTCCTGAGTCGCCTCGCCGGCGTCCATGCCGTGGATGTTGTTCCAGTAGCGACTTGAAGCAATGGGCATGCCGCTGATGGTGAAGTACTTGTTGAGTTCGTCGAACGTCGCCGTGGTGCCGCTGCGGCGAGCGCACACGACGCTGGCGCCGACTTTCATGCGCATGTCGAAGTGGGCGCTGTAGAACAGGCGGTCGAGCAACGCGATCAGGGTGCCGTTGGCGCTGGCGTAGTAGACGGGAGACGCGACGACGAGCCCATCGGCATCCTTCAGCTTGATGGCCACCTCATTCACGAGGTCGGCAAACACGCAGCGGCCAAGGGTGGCGCAGCGATCACATGCGATGCAGCCACGGATGTCCTTGTTGCCTACCAGGATGGTCTCGGTCTGCACCCCCTCCTGTGCAAAGACCTCCTCCATCTGGGCGAGCGCAAACGCAGTGTTACCCTTGGGACGCGGGCTTCCGTTGAGCATAAGGACCTTCATGGTGTGCCTCTCCCCTCCCGTGGCGCCTAGTTGTGCACAAGAAGCATAGAACATGCCCCTCACGTAACGTCAATGCCGTGATTGCTCAGATTGCCGCTTGAAAACCTCGGCGGTTCCCGTATAGTACTATCTGCTGCAGCGATGCAGCTGCATATGAGGCCAGCTTAGCTCAGTTGGTAGAGCACCGCTCTCGTAAAGCGGGGGTCATCAGTTCGAGTCTGATAGCTGGCTCCATGGAAATTCGCAGGCCACGGGCATTGTTTGTCCGTGGCCTTTTTGCATGCTAATTATCAGATTCGGCGTTTAGTCTACGGGCTTGGCAATCACTCGCCTTCAGCAGTTCAATCTCTCCATCAGCGGATACGTGAACCTCCCACGAGAGTCGAGCGGACCCCATTCCGTAAGATTTGACGCGGTTAGGGAGCGTGTAAACGCGCCGATTCTTACGAGACCCGATCCGAAAAACTTGACGCGGTTAAGGAATCCATAATTGCGTCAAGCTATATTTGGCAGAACACACCACGAAGGAGACCGGGCCTCGTTATGGCCTGCCGTTAGCAAAAATGGGGGCCGCTGGAACATCTTCGGTCCGGCGACCCCCAGCTCATAATTGCCCACGGCTACATTTCGCTACGAACGTCACGAACCACTTTCATGAACTCCCTGACTCGGTTCACGTCCACGCGAACATTGTTGAGATTCTCATCCTCAAGGAGGCCCCCCTCCTTAAAGTACGTCCCAACAACTGCCGCGTCACAGACGGAGAGCTTCTCGCGAATCGTGTCGGGGCGGCATCCCGTGTTCACGAGGACGGCTACCTCGGGATTCTTCTTCTTGACCGAAGCTATCAATCCCGTGTTAACGTCAGATCCCGCCGCGGTGGCGGACACGCAGAGCCCATCCGGGTGAACCTTAAAGATCGTTGACGAGGCAATCTCTGAAAGCTCCCTCGTATCGAGATTCCTGTCTGACTCGGGATTGATGAAATAGAGCATCTTTAGGTCATCGAGATGCAGCGCCGCCTTCCTCCTCATCAGCATGGAGAAATCGTTGTTGTAGAGTCCGCCATCGCCCACATAGACCCCCGAAAACGTCCCGCGAACGAAGTTTGCCTCGCAGGCGGCAGCAAGCTCGATGCAGGCAAGACCATCTGATATTGCGTCCACGCCAAACGGGACAGAAAGCTGCGACTTCAGCTGGCCGACTATGTATGCCATGGAGGCAGGCGTTACGAAGTCCATGTGCCGCTGATACGGAAGAGAGAACTCGTTCGAGACAATTACGCCATCAACGCCCCCCTCCTGGAGCGCGTCGAGGTCCCTCTTTGCATGCTCGACGGCATCCGAAAGTCCACCCCCGTCATGCCCAAACCTAGGGTCCCCTGGGAGCGGATCCAGATGAAGCATGGCAATTATTGGCTTCTTGGTCCCAAACATCTCATTAATCCACACGACAGACCTCCTTGGTCATCATCTCGCCGCTGATTCGCTCGCAAGGCATCCGAGCCTGCCTAGCAATTGAGCTCATGCATCAGTTCCTTTGTCGCGGGATACAGCGCGTCAAAGACCCTCTGGTACCTCTCGTACCTCTCGTGGTTCTCCATATCCGGCTTGTAGGTGACTCCCGGCCGAACCTTGCTCGCCAGCTCGCCAAACCCGCTCCATGCGCCAGTCCCAACGGCTGCCATCATCGCGTCACCGTAACTTGCGCCAATCCCAATCGAGGGAACCGAGATCTCCTTGCCGGTGACGTCGGCTACGATCTGCATCCATAGCGGGTTCTTGGTGCCACCGCCCGCTGCCATGACGCGAGAGATGGGAGCACCATCCTCCTCGAAGATCTTAAAGTGCTGATTGATGGAGAAGGCAACCCCCTCGAGTCCCGCCCGATAGAGATGCGCGCGGGTGTGCGAAGTCCTGAGCCCAAAGTAGACCCCACTCGCGTATGGGTCGTTGATGGGCGTGCGTTCCCCTGCGAAGTACGGAAGGCAGATCAGACCATCGCTACCCAAGGGCACGTCACTCGCCTCTTCCGCCATGGCGGCATAGGCGTTCTTGCCCCCATCCTCGCCAGCCTTCTTAAGATCGGCAAAGACGTTGTCACGCAGCCAGCGGGTCAGCGTACCGGCGGTGTTAGTGCCAGCCGAGACGTCAAACGTCCCAGGGATGATGAAGCGCTCGCGCCAGATTCTGTCGTCGTTGACGAGGTGGTCGGTGACCAGGAACATATAGATCGAGGAGCCAAACTGCAGCATCAGGTCGCCAAGCCTGCCGATGCCGCACGAGATGCCCTCGGCTCCGGAGTCATCCGTTCCAACCGTCACTGGCGTGCCAACGGCAAGCCCGGTCTCCTGTGCTGCCTGGGGGGTGACGCAGCCGGCGATATCGGTCGTTTCCCCAACGCTTGCCAACTGTTCGGGACGACAGATCGGCTTGCAGAGGTCCGGGTCAGGAGTACCGTCCTCCCTGTAGAGGGGGTTGAAGCTTGCGAGGCCGAGGAACTTGTCGACGTAATACTCCCCCGTCAGCTTTGCGGTGATGTAACTGGACCCCGTGAGGAACTTGTGGGTCTTGGCATATACCTCAGGTTCGTTCTCCTTGATCCAAAGGATCTTCGGCATCACGTCAGAGGAGCCGAGGGGACGGCCAAACCATTCCTTGATTTGGCTCTCCCCATACATCTCCGTCAGCTCGTGACACTGGTCAAGCGCGCGCGCGTCAATCCCGTAGAGAATTGCCTTGCGCAGTGGCCTGCATTCCTCGTCCACCGGCAGGCAATCGGCGCCCAGCGCACTTGCCGCGACCCCCTTTATGTCCTTCGGGTCTATTCCGCTCTTGGCAATGAGGTCGTTGCTTATCTGGCAGAAGTCATGCCACCAGACCGCCTCGGCGTCATGCTCGTAATAACCCGGCTTTGGATTCTCCATGCCGTGTTCCGCCGAGCTCTCGGCAATAACGTTGGCGTCAGCATCGATGATGACGCCTTTGCTAGCGAATGTCCCCGTATCGATGCCCATGAAATAACAGCCAGCCATCATGCACCCTCTCTCTATGAGTGTTGGATTATATAACTTCTATTTAATTTTATACCAGCAAGATTGAGATGCGCCTTGCCTCGCGCGTTAGCGGTAGGCAAGGCCAGACTAGCGGCCTGCGCAGTATCAAAAGAAGCCGCAAGCGGCAAAACCCTGGATAGAAATGGTCTGCCCGACGGATGACGAGCGAGATCTTGTCACCTATTCATGTGGCCAGTCTCGCAATCTAAGAAGAGCCGCCCGACCCTAGCCGTTCGTCACCTTGACCGTAAAGAAGCAGGAGTCACTCCTGTTGTAGGACTGCATGTACTCAATCGTCCTGCCATCAGCCCGATAGGTGTAGCAGGTAAAGAGGAGCACGTTCCTGTTCTCCCCAAGCTCGAGCATGCGTGCCATCTTCGGTTCAGCAGAGACGATATCCAGCGTCTGCCACGCACGATCAGGAGACGACCCGTAGAAGCCGTACACATCTTGAAGCGAGAACACCTCGAGGTCGACGTCCATGAGGTTTGGGAAGAGCTCGCATGGGACATATACGGACTCAAGGGAAATGGGCTTCCCGTCGGCATAGCAAAGCCTCTTGATGAAGAAGACGTCGTCATCGGGGGAAATCCCAAGTTCATGGGCATAGAGATAGCCGGCGCGTCTCCTCTCCTTCTCGAGAATCTTGACATAGGGGTTTGACATGCCCCCCTCGATGGCCTTGTGGAAGCCGGTTAGGTAGTCGAGGTTTCGCTCGATGCGCTTACCAACGACAAAGACGCCCTTCCCCTGGATCCGCTTGAGAAGCCCCTCCTTCACAAGCCCATCCAGGGCGCTCCTCACGGTGAGGCGATTGATTCCATACGTCTGGGCAAGCGCGTTCTCCGAGGGAATCGCGACTCCGGGAGCATACTCCCCCGTCGTGATGCGCTCTCGCACCACCTCGCGCAGCTGCATGAATATTGGTGAGTTCTCGTCAATCTCATGCATTGTCAAATTCCCCCATGCCCGCAAATGGCCTCATCTCTGAGCCGAGGATGATTCTCTTGGGTAGTATCACGTTCATGAAGTACTCCAGGGGGTTTCCCTCCTGGTTGAGCATCAGCCCCTCCTGAAAGAACGCGGCGGTACCCACCGGATACCCAAGCAGGTCCGCCTCATCCTCGGAGAGGGAGGTAACATCGATTTTCTCCGACCCGTGGTCAGCGATAATCCCGTAGGAGTCCCTGAGCACACCGTACAGGGACTCCTTCGAATAGTCATGCTCTTCTATCCCCTCGCAATTTCGAGCATTGACCAAAACGCTCTCCATCGCCGCCTTCTCACCGTTGACGCTACCGACACGAGTCAGGGCGAGAACGGGCGAGGCGAGCATGACGTGAAGGTGCTTGACCGCAAATTTGTTGGCCTCAACGAGCTTGCAGAAGACCACCTCTCGCGTCAGCTCCCCACCCGCTGCATGGACGGCATCAGAGAACCCCAGCGTATCCTGTAGGTTTCGGACAATCCTGGGCTTGGCGACGAACGTGCCAAGCCCAACCTTGCTCTCTAGAACGCCGAGGTCCTCGAGGCGTTTGATTGCGTTTCGGAGCGTCATCCTATTGACGCCCCAGATTTCGCACAGCTCACGCTCCGATGGAAGCCTGTCCCCTGGCTGGAGCTTGTTCTCAATGATGAAAGATTGGATAAGTTCAGCAATCTTCTCTCTTGAACTCATCTGAAACTCTGTCCGCTCGAAATCGTGTCCCTTAGATTTCCCAAATTCAATGCCTTGCTGTACGACGCCTCAAGGGCCATGAATCATGGTTCCATATCCTCAGTATAGTTCAAACCATATTTCTGACGATATGGGTGACAAGAGATTATGCAATTAAAAAACACCGTCTGGCGGGACTCTATTCGAGCAAGGGGTATCCTTCTCTTCTAATTGGCCACTCCCATCATTCTCCCATGACCTGAACGATGAAGGTCCTCTCGGACGGTCCGTCAAACTCGCAGAAGTAGACCTCCTGGGCACCGCCTCGTTCTATCTCCCCGTCACGAACCATAAAGTGCGCATGGTTCCCAACCAGCATAGCCTTGAGATGCCCCGTTGGGTTTCCCGCGGTGGAGCCATAGTCAGCCAACATCCTGGCATGCGAATACGGGTAATCCTCCGGAACAAGCCGCTTGAGGAACACATCGATATCGCTCTCGAGGCACTCCAGGGACTCGTTCGTGGTAACGCCAGCGGTCGTGTGCTTAGAGATGACCGTAACCATCCCGTTCTGTACGCCGCTGTCGCGAACAGCACGTTCAACCATCTTGGTCACCACGATGTACTGGTTGTACTCTCTCGTTAAGAGAGTGAACTTCTCCTCGTAAACCATCTCACCCACTACTCCAAACCATTGAGGAATTCGAGTGCGTTCTTCCCCTTGATAAGCTCGACGGTACTGTCTCTCAAGCCAAGGCCTTCGAGGGCATGCGCCATTCTGATCTGCTCAAACCGGGGGTTGTCGCTCCCAAACATGACCTGGTGCCTCAGGCTCCTGTCAATCCAGGTCACCTCGAGCTCCCTAGTGAAGAGACGCGAGTAGAATTCCCTCGCGCAATCAAAGTACAGGGCGGCGGTGTCCGCATACACGTTCTTGTGCTTCACCATGAGCATCGCAGCCTCCTCGAGCCACGGCCAGGCAAAGTGACCGAGGCAAAAGCGCAGTCCCGGCCTCGTCTCTGCCAGCTCCTCGAACTCGATCGGCCTTCCGTACTTGGCAAGCGTATGAGGCTCCCATGACATCCCGGCATGGAACATCACTGGCTTGTTGTAGGTCTCGCATATGTCATAGAGAGGTTGCACGCACTCATCCATCGGGTAGAAGCGCTGCCTACCGGGATGGAGGTTGAGCCCGCTCAGCCCAAGGAAACCTAAGGCATGGTCGAGCTTTTCGGCCGCCTCGGGATCGTGCGGGTCAACAGACGCAAAGCCGATGAACTGATCAGGCATCAGGTCAACAAGCTTCTTTATCTCTTCGTTTGTTACCGGGACCTCCCCCTCCTCCGTGAGGTAGTCCTGAGGGAGGAGGCAAAGCTTGTCCAACCCTGCCAGCCTCATCTGGTTTCGTACGTGCTCGAGCTTGGCGACTCCATTTAAGTGGATATCAAGCACCTCATGACGCATGTCCTCGCGCATGGGATCATCGTTGATTGGCTCATAGAATGCAGGGTGAACATGTATGTCGATAAACATGTGGTGGCTCCGACCTACTCCTCGGCAAGCATGGCGCGAACGTTATTGATGGCGCGCTTTGCATACAGGCGCGGCTCGTTGATGTAGTTTGTCACGAGCTCGATGGTTGCCGTGCGCTCATACGGAAGGTCGCGGATCTCCTGCATGAGCTCCCTGTAGGGCATGACCCCCTCGCCGGGAACGAGGTGCGTCGCATCCGCTCCATTGGAGTCTGGGATGTGCAGGTGATACAGCTTGTCGCCCAGGAGGGTGAAGTAGCTCATCATCTGCTCCTGCTGAAGATAGGGGGGAACAATGTCCATCATCCCGTACAGATAGTCGTTGTCAACGTGCTCGAAGAGCTCCAACAGGTCGTTTGCGCTGTTGAAGCAATTGGACTCCTCGGGAGTGAGCGGCTCTACCACCAGCTTCACCCCAACGTTTCGGGCATACGCGGCAAGCTCCTCTATCGTCCTGTACAGCCGATCGCGCATCTGGGCGTACGTCGTGTCGTAGCCAGCGTGGGCAGGCGAGACGAGCATGAAGTCTGACCCCAACCTTACCGCCTGGTCAAGACAGACCTTGAGGTAGCGAACCGCATCCTCGCGCTGGCGCTCAGACCCAATCATGAAGTTGTACGGATAGGCGTTGTGCTCGGGGCAGTACCCTGTGATTGGGACGCCGTACTTATCCCGAAGCCGAATTATCTCATCGATGTCGCCGGCGGCAAGGTCTGGCGCGTAGGCATGCGGACGGCCGCCCCACAGCTCGATGTAGTCATAGCCAAAGCGTGCGGCGTCAACGAACATGTCTTCGAGGTTGTTGCGCTGATATCCCGAGGTGAACATTCCGATCTTGAACATTGTCTTCTCCCATCTCGCCTTTGACCAACAACTGCCCCGAGCGGCACTCGCTCACTCGGAAACCACCCACGGCTCAAAAACGCTTACCACCTCGGAGGCAATGCGCGCTCCCCTATCGAGGCATCCCGCGATGTCATCCCCGTTGAGAACGCCGACGAGGAAGCCGGCGATGAACGAGTCCCCTGCCCCAACCGTATTGACGAGGTGCTTGGTGGGATACACCGGTCCGTCGTAGAACCTCGTTCCGTCCCAGGAGAGGCTGCCTTCCTCCCCAAACGTCGCCGTCGCCACGGCAACGCCCCTGTTGACCTTGTCTTGCAGGAACGACCTGATGAAGTCGTCCTTCCCCTTGTGATAGGAGTAGAAAGCGTAGTCGACGTCGCCAAGCGTGCTTTGAACCAATGGGTGATCGAGCTTATCCGCGTAGTCAAAGCTCACCTTTGTTCCGGCCTCGTGGATCCTGTGCAGGGTCGACTCCGCGTTGCCCCACAGCGCCGTATGGACGATGTCGTGCTCAATCGCAAAGCGAACGTCCTCATCGTCAAACACCATGTCTGCAAGGACGCCTTCCTCGTAGGTGCCGTGCACGCGGTCCAAGCCCTCTAGGTCCATGTACGTAATAGCGGTCTTGCCCTCGGCGACCTTAAGGTGAGACGTGTCCAGCCCCTCGTGCTTGAGGGTCTCAATCATCCACTTGCCGTACTCATCAGACCCGGTTGTTGAGATGATGGAGGTCGGCACCCCCAGCTTCACCATATTTACCGCCGTGTCGACCGCATTTCCGGTGGGATACTTCCTCTCGAGGTTTCGGTAGTAGTCAATGCAGTTGTCACCGATGCATGCCGCTCTCATCTGACCTCCCAAGCTAAGGTATAGTTTTTCCTATTACTTATATGGTAGGTCATTTTTTCTGCCACAGAACCGCATCCGGATCATCTGCCGTCTGCGGGTATTTTCATCACGTTCACCTGGATTTTGACCCTCTCAAAAGTGAATTTACCACCTATCGACGAATGCTATACTTCTACACCTCTCTTTTATACCTTAGCCAGAATTCAAGTACCATGGAGGGTGGGTTTCACAAGAGGGCTCAAACGACGCGCCTCATGGCGCAGAGAGGGGGACACACATGAAAGTCGCGGCTGTGGGTGACAACTGCGTTGACGTCTATAAGGAGGAGGGAAGGCAGTATCCTGGCGGCAACCCCGTCAACGTCGCCGTCTATCTTGAGCGGATGGGCATAGACGCCTCCTACACGGGCGTCGTGGGGACCGACGAGCAGGGAAGGTTCCTCGTCGATTCGCTTAAGGCAAAGGGGGTCGACACCGGTCACGTCCACGTGAGCGAGGGGTCGACTGCTGTCACCTACGTCCAGATTGTCAACGGAAACCGCGTCTTCGGCGACTATGTCGAGGGCGTGATGGCAGACTTCAAGATGAGCGAGGAGGACCTCTCGTTCGTCTGCTCCCACGACCTCGTCGTCAGTGGCATCTGGGGTCACACGGCCGGGGACCTCGGGCGAATAAAGGAGTCGGGAACTCTCGTCGCCTTCGACTACTCCGACCAGCCTAACGATCCGGTCGTTGACCAGTCAATCGGCAACGTCGACTACGCCTTCTTCGGGCTCGAGTCCGATGACACCGAACAGGTCCGCTCGTTCATGAAGGAGAAGCAGGCCCTGGGTCCCAAGGTGGTCATTGTCACCCTGGGAGAGCATGGCAGCCTCGCCTTTGATGGCGAGAGGTTCTACAAGCAGGGCATCATCGAGGTCGAGGTGGAAGACACGATGGGCGCGGGCGACTCCTTCATCGCCGGCTTTATCAAGGGCGTTCTCGAGAACAAGGACGTCCCAGACTGCATGAGCGAGGGGGCAAGGAGCTCCTCGGTGACACTCCAGTATTCTGGTGCCTGGTAGCAGCAGGCTGACCCACAAAGCTCAGGTGCGGCGCGGCCCGTCCACGCGATGGGCCGCGCCGCCTTCCTTTACCGCCGGTTTACCCCCGTAAAAGAAACTCGGCGCCGTGGGAAACAGCGCCGAGGGGAAGCGATACATCTGGTTCGTTACTCCTGGAGGGACCTCATCCATTCCTCGACATCGGAGAGCGGTGGGTAACCCTCTCCCGGCCTACTCGTCATAGTGCCCTCGCGGGTGACCTTATAGGCCGCGTACTTGCTCGCCCACTCGCATGCCTCCCTGAGGGTCTTGCCCCACACGAGACCGGCTGCGGTCGCCGCAAGATACCCGTCGCCCGCACCAATCGTGTACACCGCCTTGACCTTGGTGCCCCGGACGAAGAAGTAGTCGTCTCCATCAAGCACCGCGGATCCCTCTGCCCCGCAGGTCATGATCACGCCGTTGCAATGATACGTGGCGACGACCTGGTGGCAGATCTCCTCGAACGGTGTCTCCGAGTCCTCCGGCAAACCGCAGAGGACCCTCCCCTCGACGTCGTTCACGACGAGGTAGTCAACAAACCCGAGGTCACCGAGCGGCTCGGAGGGAAGGGGTGACGCGTTGCAGAAAGTCGCCATCCCGTACTCTTCCTTCGCGATCCTCGCCCCCGCAAGCGCCTTCTGGAAGGGCATCCCAAAGCCGGTGATGAACACCTTTGCCTCGCTCATGGCGGCAATCGCATCATGGATCTCGTCAACCGTGAGGGCGCGGCATGCAGAGTCGCCATCAACGATGGTGTTAAGGCCGTCATCGTCAATCATGATCAGCCCCGTGCCAGTCGATACGCTGTGGTCGCGATACATGTAGGTGGTGTCTACGCCAGACTCGCTCATCCACGTGTCGCCCATATCCCCCCATGGGTCATAGCCGACCTTCCCGATGTAGCCGGTCGACACCCCGAGCCGTCCGAGGGCGACGGAGACCGTAGCCCCCTTGCCGCCGTCCTCCTCGACATGCCAGTTCCACGCCTCCATCGTCTCGCCCCGACGCGGCAACCTGTGGACGTTGCACACCTGCCCAACGCCATGGGAGTTCATAACGATTACATCAATCGGACCGTTCTTGCCCATTGAGACACCCTCTTTCCGTCAGACGCCTCCCCGCTGGCGAGACGCACGTTCCTCCAAGGCAGGGGCTACTGGCCAAGCAGGCCCCTGATCACCTCGATGCCCCTCTCCGCCGCGAAGTCCGGCTCGTTGCCATACCTGCTGAACAGTTCGAGCGCAAGGTAGCCGTCGTAGTCGACGCTCCTCAGGTAGTTGACGATGCTGGACCAATCCATAGAGCCATCGCCAGGGATCAGATGGTCCTCGCAATCTGGCTCCGCGTCGATAAAGTGAATCTCCCTCACCGCGCCGGGCATCTTCTCCCAGTACTCGCTCATCGGCTCGCCGCACGTAAGCGGGCAGGCGAGGTCAAGTACGACCTGAAGGGCATCGTTGTCGACCTCGTCCAGGAAGTACTTCACGTCGTCAGACGAGCAGCAGAGCTTGCCCTCAAATGGGGTCACGGGCTCGAGGATGACGGTCACCCCAAGGGCTGCAGCATGGTCGGAGATGACCTTGAGGTCTTCGACCACCTGCCTCTTGAGATACTCCCGGTCAATCCCAAATCCCGGCATGTTAATCGCAAACATCACCATGGGGGCCTCAATCGCCTTGGCGGCGTCAACGGACTGCTTGAAGTATTCAACGGAGATGTCGTTCAGCTCCCGCTCCCTGAACACGAAACTATGGGGTGATCCGGTGTTCTCGGGGACATAGCTGACGATGGGGACCTGGTACTTTTGCACATAGGAGAGAATCGCGGACGCTCCTCCGTTGACTCCCCCAAGCACGTCGGGTGGATATGCGTGGGGACGGAATCCCCCAACGTCCACCCCATCGTATCCACAGCGAGCAGCCGCCTGGAAGGTCCTCTCCAATGGCCAGCTCGCAAACCCCGTCGAGAAGAGCGACACCTTCATCGCCATGTGCCCCGCCTTTCATCTGTCACCATCAAGCCGTGTGAAGCCGTAGGGAACTACCTGCCAAGAATCGCGTCAATGCACGCCTTAGCGTCGTTTGTCTCGCGTTCGTCCAGAAGCCCAAAACGCCACCTGAGGACGTCGCTTTCTCCCGGCCCAAGCGTGTTGAAGTGCCCGTGCTCCCGCTGATAAGCCGAACCCCTGTTGGTCCCCGTGCTGGGCACCGCAATCCCGACGCCGTCCTCGTCGCCGGTCCTGCACAGCCACCTCAGGGCATACGGGGCCTTCGTGGCGTCCCACGCCACGTAGTAGGAGCCCCCACCGGGAAGTTCCATGAGCGAGTGAGCCCACCCGTCCTCATCGGTCTCGTACCGATAGTTGATGCACATCTCCGGGTCGTACACCTGGGAGCTGGAGTCAAGCACGTCTGCGAGCGTTGGGTCAGAGGCAAGCTTCCTCCCCCACTCGCGAACCGCCACGGCGCGAGGGGAGTCGTTCCCAAGCTCCGTGGGGGCGACGAGGACGTGATCAGGATCCTGGGGAGCGCTGTAGTAGAATCGGCCCCCATCCACCCCCAGCCAGTTCATATGACATAGCCAGAGGTACTCAAGCGGATGGGTTCGACGATTATGCACCGTCGCCCTCATCTCCACCATCGTCTTCCCCTCATAGAGCCTGAGCTCCGGGGCGTAGGCCCAATGCAATTCCTGACTGTTACGGAACACGTAGGTGCCCCCAACGGCGAGGTACCTACCCTCCTCGTCCACGCCAACGCCCGTGTAGGTGTTCTCGTAGACGGCAAATGGCAGGACGTCGTGCATGGGGTAGGGATCCTCCCCCTCCTCCGGCCCGTTCACATTGTTGAGACCGCAGTGGTACAGGAACGCCCCGTAGTTGTCGCCGAACTTCGTCGTCGCCAGCGGCATGTCGAACATCGACTTCTGGGTAACGTCCCTCCCGTCGAACGAGACGGACCATACCTGCATTCCCATATATGGGAGGACGACCATACTCGAGCGGGAGTTCTGGACGCGTAGCCCTGCAACGCCCGTCTCGTACAGAAAGGCTGTCGCCCTCAGCTCCCCGTCACTCACGAGCTCAATCGGACGCTCCGAGAAGAACGACTGCCTAAAGCCTACTCGCGTGAAGGGCATCTCCTCCACCTTTCTCCAAAGGGTCTCTGCAGGGGTGACCCAAGAACCGGCGCTGACGGGCCCTAGCGGAAGTCTGCCTTGCCAGCCATCTCCTCGTCGAGCTCCGTGGGGAAGATCTTGTCGCCCAGGCTCTGATATCCAAACTCGACCATGAGCTGATCGAGCTCGACCTTTACCTCGTAGGGAACCCAGTCCTGCTTCCTTCCCATCCGGGAGAGGGTGGGGCGGCCGAAGCCGTACTGCATGGCCCAGTTCCACCCGGCGTTGAACGGGGTCTTCTTGAGGACGTTGCGGATGCGCAGCACCTTCTGCTGGGCCTCGATGCACCCCCTCCAATCCCCGGAGAGGCCCTTGTCGACGATCTCCTTCATCTCTCGTGGGAAGGGGACGGCCATGAACGAGACGCAGCCCACGCCGCCAAGTAGGACCATGATGCCGTCAAAGCCGTCGCAGCCACCAACGAGGTCAAAGTTCTCGGGGTCGACCTGCAGCAGGTCGTTTTGGAAGTTGATGATGTTCGTGGACGCGTCCTTGAATCCGCGAAGGTTCTCGTGCTCGCGGGCAAGCTTCCCGAGGGTCTCTGGGGCGTACATCACCCCCTGCTCGCGGCAGTTATAGATGAAGACGGGGCGCTTCGCGTAATCGATGAGCTCCGCCGTCCAGTCATAGAGCGCTGCCTGGGAGAACTTGTAGAAGGGGGGTGCGGTGACGCAGTAGCAGTCACACATCCCCGACTCCTCGTAGGCGTCGAGGAGACGCTTGTTTGCTCGCAGATCGTTCTCGAAGGAGCAACCCATGATCTTTGCACGGCCCTGGTTTGCCTCGTAAACGCACTTGAGGACGGCAAGCTTCTCCTCGAAGGAGAGCTCGAAGGACTCGCCCGCATACCCATTGACGAAGAAGTTTTCGATACCGCAGTCGATCTGCCAGCAAATCATGTCATGGAGGTACTCGAAGTCGATTTTGCCGTCCTCCTTGAACGGAGTGCAGATCTCGGTAAGCACGCCGGTGATGTAATGTCCCATTCTCGTCCGTCCCTCCGGTATGTGGTTTGTTATACAGATGACTTCTATATACTTCTATACCACCAAGCCGAAATGTAGCATCAAAGCGCATCCAACCAGTCGGGCATCGGTGGAAGGGTCATATCCCCTGCTGAATGACCATAGTCTGATTCGAGAAACACGTAACCTGTCCAGTAACCCCCTCTTCCCTTAGCGATAAACGGGCCTCTGACGTATTCTTCTCCTGCTTGGTACAGTATTTGGTCTCACTTAGTTATATGCTTTCCATACCGTTGTCACCAGCGTTTGGCCACGCCTCAGGAACTCTCGACGAGCTCGGGGAAGGGAATGCCATGAACACCAATCCCATACTCCAGAACATCTACGAGCAGCCGAAGGAGCTGGAGAGAGTCCTCGACGACCTGTCTGGCCCAAAGCTAGCCCAGGTACTCGAGATCTGCAGGGTCGCGCACCTTGCCGGCGAGATAGTGCTCACCTCGATGGGCAGCGCCCTGTACTCTCTCATGCCCATGTACGAGGCAATGCTCGATGCGGGAATGCGCAACGTGAGGCTCGTAGAGACCGCGGAGCTCATTCATCATCCCGAGCGCCTGTCTAGGAACGCGCTCTACTTCATGATGAGCCGCTCTGGCGAGAGCCGCGAGGTGGCGGACTTCTCTCGCTGGCTCAGGGAGCACCGCTTTACATCTGCCTGCGTGACGATGACCCCGGACTCCACCATGGCCACCAATTGCACCTACGTGCTGCACGACATTGCGAGCTATGACAAGATCGTATGCATCAAGGCGTACAGCTCGATGGCGCTTTGTGGTCTGTACATCGTCTCGATGATGAACAGGGACACCCCGGACAAATCCCTCGTCGCTTCTCTGAAAAACGCATTTTCCTGGATGGAAGACAACAAGGAATCCCTCCTTGGGGCAATGGAGGGCGTCGGGTGCCTCCCCCAGGCAGACAGCTTCTACCTCCTCTCGCGGGGATGGGGAATCAACATGATGCGCAGTGCCTCCCTCTGGCTCGAGGAGACCGCCAAGGTTCCCGCAAACGTGATGTCGATTGACAACTTCTACCATGGGCCGATGGAGCTCGTCCGTGCCCAGGGCATCGCGAAGTCGAAGACGGTCCCCGTCCTCCTCGATGCCATTCCCGACTCTCGGTCCAAGATGATTTGGGGATATGTGAACGACGCCACTCAAGACACCCTCTACTTTGGGTCCGACCCAACGTCCAAGGCGGGCTATCGCTTCACCTTTCCCGACCTTGGCCTGCCAGCTCATTGGATGATGCTGGTCCAAGCCATGTACTTTCAGCTCCTGAGCTACCAGACGGCAATCGCAAACGGCATCGAGCCCGGGATGTTCTTCGAGGACGGGTGGGTGGTCAGGTGAGCGGGACCGCCTCCTGCGGCAGCAGCCGCCTCCTCTGCGGCATCGACGTTGGCGGCACGCGCACCAAGGTCGGGCTCATCGACCCAAAAGACCCGTCCGCGGTGCTTGCGATGGAGGTCTTTGACACCGAGCGCAACTCCGAGGAGCTGTTTCTGGGGAACATCCGCAAATCCGTCCAAAGGCTCACGGACAAGGTCGGAAACCCGAGCGCGGCGGGGGTGTCGATAGGTTCCTATGCGTTCCGCGATGGAAGCATCGACGGCCTCTCCTCGATGATCCGCTTCATGACGCATGGATATCCACTCGCCACGAAGCTATCGGATGCGCTCTGCAAACCCGTCAGAATAGACAACGACGCGCGCCTCATCTGCCTTGCAGAGGCAGTTGCCGGAAGTGGGAGGGGGTTCTCACGCGTTCTCACCATCACCCTTGGGACTGGGATTGGCATCGGCATCTGTCAGGATTCAAAGCCCCTGGGATCAGAGCCGTTCTTTCACCTTGCCGGACATCTCAAGGTGCGTGAGGGAACGGAATTCCCCTGGCTCGATGAAACCCCCTGCTATTGCGGAATAAGCGGTTGCGCCGAGTCAACATGCTCTGGGACTGCCCTTGCGCTCCACGTAAGGCACGAGCTTGGCAAGGGAACTGACGTCAAGAGGATGTTCGAGATGGCAAGCCAGGGCGACCTCAAGGCGAAGGCCGTCGTTGACTGGTACATCACATACCTGTTGAGGGCACTGAACCAGTATGTCTATGCCTATTGCCCAGACGTAATCGTCTTGGGTGGAGGGGTGGCGCATGGCCTCTCGCCATACCTCAACAGGATACGTGCCGGAATCACCTCATGGGTCTTTGAGGGCCAGCGCACCGAGGTCCGTCTGACATCCCTAGAAGAAGAGGCGGGCGTGATTGGAGCCGCCTCATTGTTCTGCTCCGACGATTGGAGGGCGAATGCCTAGAAAAACGATGCTTGATTACGTTCGGGAGACACCACAGGTTCTGAACGGCCAGATTGCCCAAGACATGGCGAGACCGCTGGCGGATGCCTTTCTTGGGTCGTCCTACGATAGGGTCAGGATCGTCGCCTGCGGGTCATCAAAGAACGCGGCGATGATTGCAAGGCCATATCTTCGCAGGTCTCTGGGACGCGAGGTGATAGTCACCGAGCCATACACGTTCTGCGCGTACGAGCACGAGCTGCCCGCCTCGGAGTTCACCTTCGTGGTCTCCCAGAGCGGGTACTCGACGAACGCGCTCGCGGCCCTCGACCTCATCCGGTCTTTCGGCAGGAAGGCGCTTGGGGTGACGGGTGACGCGAACTCGGACTTCAGGCAGGCAGCCGACGCCCTGTTTGACTACGGGGTCGGTAACGAGGAGGTCGGATACGTCACCAAGGGCGTCACGTCGCTCGTCGTCTTCCTCTGGCTCTTTGGCATCGATGTCGCCCTCGGCGAGGGTCGCCTGAGCACGGAGGAGCGCAGCCGCGAGATTGCCAAGATCGAGGCTCTCGTCCCACGCTACATGAGTGTGCTCGAACAGGCACCTCTCGTGCTCGAGCATCGATACAAGGAGCTCTCCTCCATGGAGAGGACATTTCTGATCGGGGCGGGGACGAACTACGGCATCAGTTGCGAGGGAGCCCTGAAGTTCGGCGAGTGCCTGCAGATTCCTGCAATCCCCCTTGAGCTTGAGGAGTACCTCCATGGCCCGAACCTGCAGCTCGCCCCGACCTACACGGTCTTTGTTAACGCCGTGGGGGCATCTGACCGCGCCCGGGCAAGGGAAATCGTGGAGGCCACTCGACTCGTCACCGACCACGTCTTCGTCCTCACCGACGACAGAGGCTTCGAGGGAGCAACGGTTACGGTTGACCCGCTGGAGTCCAGCCTCCTCGCACCATTGTCGCTTCTGCCGTTCTATCAGGTGCTGGCATACCAGCTGACCGAGGACAAGCATCTTTGGCACAAGCATCCGCTCGTCGCACGATTCGACCGAAGGCTCTCGGGAAAAAGCGACAACTACGTCGACAAGGAAGTGCTCTGACGTCACCCAAAACGCACGAGCGGCCGGTACCGCCTCAACGAAAAAGGGGTGGTGACAGCCGCTGACATTTACCACGGGAGCAACACTCACTCTGGAGAGGCTCGCCATTCGATGGAATATGGCAGCCCCTCTCGCTGCCAATAGCTATCTCCCTCGATCGACTTGAGGACCTCGCCCCGGAACAGGTCGCTCGCAAGGGCAAGGTCTCCCTCAAACACAATCGATGCGGGATCGAGGAACGTTGCGCAAAACGACACTGCCTCGCCAAGGGCAGAGCCGAACCTCTCCAGCCCCAATAGTGCCTCAGAATCGCCCCGCCTCGCCCGACTCGTCAGAAGTCCCAGCGGCATGTCTGCCAACACCCCATCGAGGGCTATGCCATCCTCCATGACTCCCGATGCCACCAGAAATGACCCCAGCTCCCCTGCCCCAGGATGAGCGAGGAGGTCCTCTCCCCCGCAAGAGAGCTGGCAGGTCGTCTTGTCATCCGTGTACACGACCCGCAGTTCGGACCCCCTTCCAGGGAGCAAATCCTCGTCAAGGGGGCGTTCCGTACCACGAAGAGCACAGGCACAAGCCCCAAGCAGCGCCCCCTCATATCCCAAGGCCGACGGCTCCACAGTCAGCCGGCTCGCGGGGCGAATCCTCCTGAGCTCGGAGATGAGCGAGGGGCCAAATCCTGAAAAGCCGAGTGATATCCCGCCTCCGATAACCACCTTGGAGGGCGCAGTGACGGAATCCACTCGAGCGATCGCTCGGGCAAGATAGACCCCCTCAAGCCTCATCGTCTCAAGGGCCGCCGCCTCTCCAGCCACAGCCCTGGCAACGATTTCCCTGCCACCAAGGCGCGGTTTGGCAGTCCCGCCAAGCGACGCATAGGTCTTGCCCATTCCTAGGGTGGAACAGTAGTCCTCGAGCCTGCCACGTGGAAACCAGGAGAGGTCGGGTCTCGGACGATCCTCGACCACGGTCAGGCCAACCTCGCCCGCCAGAAGCCTGTCCCCATAGAACAGCCTGTCGCCCAAGAACAGCCCCCCACCTATTCCCGAGCTCACGGTAATGTACAGGAAGTCACTGGAATCCCTCGCGGAACCAAAGTAGCGCTCGGCAAGTGCGCAGGCATTGCAGTCGTTGTCGCCAAAGAACGGGATCCCAAGCCGCATGGCAAGGTGGTCGCAGATCGGGAGGTCGTGAACGTCGAGATAGTCTGATTCGATCCAGATTCCCTCCCTCGGATCGGCGAAGCCGGGAATGGTCACCCCTCCAGCAACCACCCGGTTGGCGAGGTCCGGATGCTCAGCGAGCTCTTCCCCCATTGCATCCTCAACCTGCTTCAGGATCTGCGATTCGCTCACTCCCGACCACTCGTGACGGGTCGAGCAAAGAATGTTGCCCTCGTCGTCACAGATGCCCGTCATGTACTTGGACCCTCCAATGTCAATGCAGGCAATCAGGCGGTCTGGAACAAGGCTCGCGAACACCACCACAACCTCCCTAGTCCTCGTACGCAGGGATCATGATCGGGTCAAGCTCGGGCAGCTTGGGAATCGTCAGGTCAATTCCACGGTCCTCCGCGAGCATCGTCGCAATGACCTGGAGCGGGACAAGGTATTCGATGGCACACACGTCCTTCTCGTCAGACGAGGTGATTGTGAGGGAGCCGTCAACGGAAGACCCAGGGGTCATCGCCTGGATAAGGCTGTTGACGAGAATGACATTGTCGCAGTATCGGGGAAGCTGCCTTGCGAGCAGGGCCATGCGGTCTCGCTCGGGGCCGGCGTCCGCAGAGAGGAGCAGCACCACGTCACCCCTGTGCAGCGAGCGTAGCGGGCCATGGAGGGTTTCCTCAAGCTGAACTGCCTGCGTCGGCCTCTCGTGGCACTCCAGGAACTTGAGGGCCCCCTCGAGGCAGGTCCCGTAGTTTGAGCCGTATCCAATGAGGAAGAACCCTGGTGCGGCGAGCAGCCTCTCCCGATTCCCCAGGTACCAGTCACGCGAGATCAAAATGGTCTCTCGCACATTATCAGGCACGGAGTCCAAGGCATGGAGCTCCCTCGTGTATTCCCCGTCCCCAAGGCGACCCAGACAGTGTCCGGCCTCGACAAGGCAAGAGAGCAGCATGTACAGGGCCATCGTCTGATTCTTGGTGGCTGCGATGGAGCGCTCGCTCGCCCCGGGCTTTACCAGTACGACGTCGCATTCCCTCGCAAGCACCCCGTGGGGGTTGAGCGTGGTGCACACCACGGAAACCCCTGCATGTCGTGCGCGTCGCGCGGCGTCGACCTGGCCTCGGGAATGTCCCGTCTCCGCAGGGCAGACGAGCAGCACCTCTTCCGGACTCAGCTCTCCGGTACAGTCGAACGACCCATGGAAGGCGAACTCCCCTGCCATGACGGGGTCGACGTTTGCCCCCAAGAGCCCCTCCGTCGCATAGCGCAGGGTCCGTCCGGCATAGTATGGCGAGCCGTTTCCCACGAGGAGCACCCGTTTGAAGTCGTGTTCCCGGCAAAGATTCACGAATGGTCTCGTCCAGGTGCCCCTGGTGTCCCTAAGCCCGGCAAGAAGATCGGGCTGCTCCAGGATCTCGGAGAACGCGACGGAGAAATCCGACTCCACCATTTGGTCCCTCCTATGAACTAGATGGCGGGGCGGCGCCAAGACCCTGGGCGCGCCCCGCCGTGCATGCCATCAACGTCTTTGACCTGAGTCCCTATCGCGCGTCATACACGACCTTGCCACCAACGACTGTCAGCACGCACCTGCAGGTCCTCGCCTCACGGGGATCGGTCTTGAGCACGTTGGTGTCAAAAACCGCCAGGTCCGCAAGTTTTCCAGGCTCAAGCGTCCCCAACTCGTCCTCCCTCATGAGGTCGTACGCCCCACCCTTCGTCCAGGCGGCAAGGAGCTCTGCGGGGGCAATCATGTTCTGTGGGTTGAAGGGCTCTCCGCCCTCGGGGAAGTATCCGCCGCAGGCGCAGTAGACCCCCTCTCCAAGGTCGTCGACCGTCATCGGCAGATCTGTCGCGCACGCAAGCGTCACACCGGCGTCGATGAGCCCGCGGCGGTTCCAGTAGTGGCTCCCCCGCACCTGTCCGATCTTCTCCGCGATCATCGACAGCTTGCCCTCGCGGTCCGCAATGGACTGTATGAGCGGGTACACCTCCGCAATGACGCCGAGCCGAGCCATCCGCTCGAAATCGACGGGGTCTGCGTCTTCCAGGTCGGTGATCGCGTGGCGGAGGCGCAGCGCCCCTTCCTCGTCCCTCTCACACCCCTCGAATATGTCAAGGGCATGCGCCACCGCGCCGTCTCCCTGCGCGTGAAGCGAGAACCTGAACCCCGCCTCCTCGGCACGGCGCACCTCGTCCTTGTGGTGGCCCCAGTCGATGTCCATCGAGCACGTACCATCGAAGTCGAGATACGGCTCCTTCATCTCCCCCTCGTTCTGGCTGATCGAACCATCGGTCATCTGGTTGTAGCCCGAGAACGAGAGCATGGGGTCGCCCTCGAGAGACTCCCTTGCCCTGATGCCATACTCGATGTCGGCGTCCCTGCCGACCGGCTGGCTCATGACGCTCACCCTCAGCGTGAGCTCACCGGCCTCTTCCAGATCCCTCGCCTGATCGAAGAACCACGTGTCGTCGTAGCCGATCTCCTTGGTCGAGGTGACTCCGTACGAGTTCATCATCCGCATATACTGCCGATAGAGGCGAGTTGCCTCCTCAGAGTCCTCCATCACTGCCTTGAGCAGGAGATACGCCTTCTCGGACCAGCATGCGCTCGGCGTGAAGCCAAAGCGGTCCTCGGCAGCGGTGTTCATCACCATTTCCTCTGCCCCAACGCACACGAGAACGGTGGGGAGGTCGCCGAAGGCAGCGTCGATCACTGACTCCTCCACCCCGGCAAGATCGACGGGCAGCCCGTGGCCCACAAGGAAGTCGGTGTGGCGCGAGGAGCGTAGAATCCCAATCGCGTCCTCTATCGTTGATGCCTCAGAGAGGTCCGCCCCATAATGCTGGAGAAGCCAGCCGTTGAAGAAGCAATGGGCGTCCACGAGTCCAGGGGTGACCAGCCTGTCGCCAAGGTCAATGACCTCGGTATCACCCTCAACCAGCTCTCCCCCGTCGCCCTCGCCAACCGAGAGGATCCTGTCCCCCTCGACCGCGACGTACCCAGGGTACGTGACGCCCGCGTTGGAGTCGAAGATTGCGCTTGACCTCAGAAGGAACCTTGCCACCGTTATCACTCCTCGCATGTCTTGGACTGGCAGCCATTGATGAAGGCATTGACTTCGTCGAGGGACCGGTAGGCGGGAATGGTCCCATCGATGGTGACCGCCAGCGCAGAGTAGTAGCTTGCCCACTCCATCGCCTCGCGAAGGGTCTTCCCCCATACGAGGTTGGCGACCGTCGCAGCCATGAAACCGTCTCCCGCACCTGCCGTGTTGACCACGTTCTCGACCTTCACCGGGTCGACCTTGAGGAACTCGCCCTCTTCCGTCAGGGCGCAGGACCCATCGGATCCAAGGGTGACGATTACGTTCCTTGCCGAGGTCGCCTGCAACACGCCCCTTGCGAGGCTCTCCAGATTGCTTTTCTCCATCCCGGCCAGGGCGGCCGCCTCCACCTCGTTCACAAATAAATAGTCGATGAAGCCGAGGGGCGGGAGGCTCCCGGCGGGGAGCGGAGAGGGGTTGAGCACCGTCTTCATCCCAAGGTGATGGGCCCTCCTCGCCCCCTCGAGGGCTATTCCCTCAGGCACCTCGAAGCCCGTGATGAAATACTTAGAGCCACGCATCCCCTCGATGGCGGCCGTCACCTCGTCCACCGTGAGGGCTGAGCTCGAGCTGTCCCCGTCGATGATCGCGTTGCTTCCGTCCGGCCCCAGGAGCACGAGTCCCGTTCCCGTCGAGACGGAGGGATCCCGATAGAGGAAGGTCGTGTCGGCGCCTGCCTCGCTCATCCACTTTTCGCCCAGGTCACCCCAGGCGTCATCCCCAACCTTCCCCACATATGCCACATCGAGTCCAAGGCGACCCAGGGCAACAGTGACGTTTGAACCCTTTCCCCCATCCTCGGCAATGTGCCACTTGCTCACCGAAAGCGTCTCCCCCCAGCTCGGCATGTGGTCGCAATATGCGTATTGGCCGACACCGTGGCTGTTGAGGACGATGGCATCCCTTGCCGTCATCGACTACCACCCCCTCGTGTCATGGGACATGGGGTGGTCAATCGTGTACTCGTCGGTATACAGGGTGACGTCCGGGACGTACTTTGGAAGAATCGTCACCGGGTACTCGGTCGTTGGCTCGCTAAAGAGCATGATTCTGCAGACGGTCTTCTTCCAGTCGCCCGTCGCGACCATGTAGACCGCGCGCTTTGCCGAGCAGATAACGTGGAACCCAATAGTGAGGCCCTTCGGGGGGATGCGGTCGAGGCACGTGCCAAACGAACGCTCCGCCATGGCGACCATGGTGTCGGAGTTGATGTCGACAATTCTCGTCTTGGAATCTGCGTACTCCTCGACCGTCGGCCGATACCAATAGTCACGCGGCTCTTCGTCAAAGGCGACGAGGCCAGTTGCCCCGATCCCCGCCCAGACGGTGTCGATCCCGCCAAGTTTGTCGCACATCTCGTCCGGGTAGTCGAGGTTGTTGACCCTGGGCCAGATTCTGTGATCCTCAGGGGGCCGAAGCTCCTCGTCAATCCTGTTGTAGAAGCACGCCAGCATGGTTCCCTCGAGGCTCTCGTAGGTGTCCGCAACGGGATAGGGACGACATTGCCAGTCAAGGAACTCGTCCATGTGAAACACCCAGAGGTTCTTGCAGTCGATCCTCTCCTCGTTGACCCTCCTCACAAAGGTGTCGTACTCGTCGCACGGCCCGGCAGGGAGAACCCACTTCGTCGGGAGCCCCTTGGCATTGTGGTCGCGCACCTCATCTGCCATGAGGTTTCCGATCTCCGCCATCATCTCCGCTCGATCTTTGCGGACTGCGAGCTTAATCTTCTTGCCCTCGCATCCCTCAAGACTCTGCCAGGGAATGGAGCACCATTTGAAGATCTCCTCGCTCGTAAGCCTGTTCATCAGCATGGCGAAACCCCTCTCATAAGGAGGCCACCCGGCGCCCGACGTTTCGTCAGACGACCGGGTGGCGCTCATTGCTCAGTCACGTATGTGCTTTTGCAACCGTTCTTACTGCTCTACCGTGGCTTCCTCGGCGACCTCTTCCTTGATCTCGGCGTTGCGCCTTGCCTCGGCAGCCTCGATGATGTCCGCGTTGACCTTCTTCCAGTGCAGGTAGAACGGGACCGCGGAGATGACGACCAGGATTCCTGCGCTAATCGGGTTGAAGCTGAACAGGGGCACCTCACCAGAGATGATGCCGCTCAGCTCGCCAAACATCAGGATCAGCGAGGGGACGATGGCGAGAATTGCCATGACGGGACCACCGGGGGCCTTGAAGGTGGGGTGGTAGTTGCTCTTCTTCTGCAGAGGGAACCAGGCGCAGAAGAGAAGGGCGTTACGCAGGAGGCAGATGAAGGTGAAGATTGCCACGAGGTCCTGGATGCTGGTAGCCCAAACGAGGACGAGCGCGAAGCCGGACTGCCACAGCATGGAGATGACGGGAGAATCGTACTTGGGGTCGATCTTGCCCCAGGAGCGCCACCAGTAGCCTTCCTGAGCAGCCTTCATCTCGCCACGAGCCTGGAACATGATGAGCGAGGAGAGGGAACCGGTCACGACGATGACCGCGAGGATAGCGGCAATTTTACCCGCCTGGGAGCCGATACCGGGAATGTGCGAGAAGGCCTCGGCGACAGGTGCGTCAGAAGCGGCAAGGGTGTCGATGTCAACCAAGCCGACGGCAGAGACAGAGAGCAGGACGTAAAGAAGGGTGACGACGAAGACCGTGCCGATGAGTGCGATGGGCATGTTCTTCTTGGGGTTCTTGACCTCGCCGCCCATGGTGACGCAGGTCTGCATTCCGTCGTACGACCACGTGGTCGCTGCGATGCCCGCAATCATGGCGGCGAAAAGCCCGCCATGTGCCGCAGCGGAGCTGGAGACAGGCGCAGCCTCGAGGTTGCCGCCGTTAATGAAGAACAGGCCGGCGAGAACGAGGAGGAGGAACGGAATGACCTTGAAGGCGGTGATAAAGTTCTGCCACTTGGCTCCCGCGTGCTTGTGGCACATGTGCAGCCAGGTGAAGAAGATGATGAGGAGGCACGCGACGACAGAGACGGTCACCGACGACCACCCGGTGAAGAAGGCGAGGTAGTTGGCAACGGTAAGACCCATAATCGCGATGCCAACCGGGTCGCTTGCCCACCAGCACGACCAGATGAAGAACATGGCCATGAAAGGCCACCCGGCCTCGCGGAAGTAGACGAACTGCCCGCCATCCTCTGAGTATGCCGTTGAGTACTCCGCATAGATGAGGTTCTGCGGAATCATGATCAGGCCACCGATGAGGAAGGCGAGGATGGTCAGAAGCGGCGTCCCTGCCGCACCCGCAACCGCACCTACCGAAGTAAAGATACCTGACCCGATGGTGGTTCCGACACCGAGCGCGATGGCCGTACTCAGGCCGAGATGGCGTTCCATCCCTTCGCCGCCCTTGACAACTGCCTTGCTGTCAGACATGCCCACTCCTCTCGCTACTTCACTTGCGTTGCACTAAACCAGGTGCACCCTGGAGCACGCCTGGCATTGCTTACGGAGTAGGATTGCACAAGTGGTCAATATATCTTTCCAACTTGTTTATTTATCGGTAAGTGGTACAAATTCAGTCCTGTAGTTATCTATCTTGACTTCGTACTAGTATATGAGGAAGCCCTCGACGCGAACTACCTGTACGTAAGATGGCCATCCGTCCATTCATCTATTGCGTGCGGGCAAAGTGCTCCTCAACGGTATGTCTACGTGCACTAATCATGTGATAGGAGGATTCCATTGAGCACCTTGAGCGGCGACCTCTACTCCGAATCGCTTCGGATTACGCAGCACGTGAACATCATCATTCCCGATAAGTCTGATGATTTCTGGTCCACGATAGATGACGAGGTCCGCGTACTGTACCTCCTCCATGGGCTCGGTGCAAACGCGGACGAATGGACACGCTTCTCGATGATCGAGGCCTATGCCAAGATCTACGACCTGGCTGTCGTTATGCCAGATGGAAACCGCAGCTTCTATGAGAACGCCCCGTCTGGCCCTCGCTATCTGGAATGGGTCTCGCAGGAGCTACCCGCGATCATTCACGCCTGGTTTAACCTGCCCTCCGACCGAGAGCACACGTTCATCGCAGGAGAGAGCATGGGTGGCTATGGAGCTTTGAGCATCGGCCTCGAGAACCCAGGGGCCTACGGGGGGATAGTAGCGCTCTCCCCCGTCACTGACCCCACTATTCTCGCGAGCGACTTCTCCGAACTCTTCTTTGGGGCTGCCGAACAAGCGGCGGTATTCGGATCCCAGGGACCCTCCAAGGCAGACTCGATCGTCGCCAAGGCAGAGCGATCGGTTAAGCAGAATGGGGCTGGGGCCATCCCCCGAATCATCCAGATGGTTGGCGCCGACGATCCGTTTGCCCCTCATGTCAGGTCGACTGCCGAGGAGCTCACCAGCCTGGGGATTGAAAATAGCTACTCAAGTTGGCCGGGAAGGCATGACTTTCTCTTTTGGAACGAGGCGATAGAGCGTTCCATACGAATGCTCTGCGAGGTGGGATAGCAAGCGAGACGGTGCGCGACCCGGAAACAGACCGCGCACCGCCCGCATTCCTCAGCCCTCTGCCGTCGAAGAGGAACCTGCTACCCCTTCAATCCGAGCTCCTCGCGTAGATACCTGCACGTCTCGGCATGGGCAGAATGGGGGTCTTCCCAGTAGATGGAATCGTTCACCTCGAGGTCGATGCCGTTTTTGAAGTCGTGCTCCTCGAGCGTGCGGATATACCCCGCAAGCTTCTCCCTGCCGTATTCGCCGCTCCCAACGACCTCATGATGGCTGTCGGAGTAGTGAATCCACTCAACCTTGTCTCCAAACGCCTCGAAGTACTGCTCCAGGTGCTCTCCCTGGACCTCCATGGCGGTCAGGTCGACACAAACCCTGAGGTTGGGGGAGCCAACCTCTTCTAGCATGCGCCGAACGTCTTCCAAGCTCACCACAAGATTTGACTCGTAGGGCTGAAGCTGCTCGAGGGGAACGAGGATGTCCGCCTGCTCGGCGAGATCGAGAATGACCCGGAACGTGTCTACGCAGCGCTTGAACGACTCCTCGCGGTCCGCGTTCCTCAACCCAGACCCCGAGTTGATGAAGACGCGGTTGCACCCCAACGTATGGGCATCGTCGAATGCCCACTTGAAGTATTCGATGGTTCGCAGGGTCATGGCAGGGTTTGGGTCGCTGAAGTTAAACGGGTACCCAAGGGTCTCTGGGGTGTAGATCGTGATGCGCTGGCCCCGGGCCTCGACCTCAGCGCGTATCTTCCTCAGGCACTGGGTCGCTGCGTAGTCATCTGCATAGTCCAGCCTGCAGTAGAAGGGCTCGGCACCCCAGAGGTCGATGTTCCGAATCCCAAGCCGAGCCATTGAGTCGAGGAAGTACTCGAAGGAATAGTGCACATAGGACGTCCCCATCACGGAGACATCGTGCATGGTAATCGTCGACATGCGATCAACCTCCGACAAAAGGAATCGAACCGTTCTTAAAGAAGGACGCGGGGCCGCCCCGTGTGGGATGGCCCCGCCACATTCTCTAATACTTGAGCTGACGATAGTAGCGACGGATCTCCATCGGGTGGCAGTTGATGCGCTCGATGTGGACGTCGATGCGATTGGTGACCTGATGCGTCACAAGATGGCTGAGATAGCCACGATACTCCGGGGAAATCCCCTTCAGCTCATAGTCCTTAGAATCGATGAGCGTATACCGGGCGCATACCCTGGGCAGGAACCGTGCAACCCGCTCCGCCAGGGGACGCTCCGCATCCTCGCCGAGGAACACCGTTACGTTCGTGTCCCTGTCAACGACCTCAAGCATGCCATGGAAGAACTCTGCCGCATGGATGGACTTCGTGCGAAGCCAGTGCTGCTCCTCCCAGTAGCACATGGCGTAGGAGTATGTGGAGCCGTACTGCTCCCCCGCTCCGACGAAGTAGTGCATCTGGTCGTCGTGGTGCTCCTGCGCAAAGTGGCATGCAAACTCGTCCGACGCCTCAGCGACACTCACCAGCGCCTCGGCAAGATGGGCATCGAGCTGCGCGTAGTACTCGTCGTACTGCGGGAACTGCCCGGCATTCTTCATGAAGCGGTCCGCGACCATGAAGAACTTGAGCTGCTCGTTCTCGGGGTACGTGATGCAATACGTCGCGTCCTTGGCGAGAGGGGCGTCTGAAACATCGACGAACCCGATGGTCGTCACGCCCCTTGCCTTGAGCGTCTCCATGGCGACGACCATCTCGGCGGTGTTGCCAGAAACGGACGAGAACACGACCACGCTCTTGTCGGTGATGCGCTTGTTCCCCATGGCGTTGAACTGGCCGGCGTTCTCGACCAGGACCGGGAGGTCGCTCAACTCCTTGATGTGGGACTCAACTTGAAGGGATGACGCCCAGGTACCGCCAATCCCCATGAAGCAGATGAGGTCGTAGCCCCTGTCGCAAATCTCGTCCACGACCTTCTCGACCGTTGGGCGAATCGCAAGCGCCCCGTTTACGCTGTCGAGCTCGTGCTGCTTTTCATACTTGATCATTACGTTGCTTTCCTTTCGCTATCTCCCACACGACTAGCCCGTCATTAACGCGAGCACGTAGTCCGGGCAAATCCCCGACCGGCCCGTTCAGGCAAACGTGCTACTGCTTCCCGAGGTACTTCCCCCCGTCGGCATGAATGTCAACGCCGTTGAGGATCTTCGCGTCATCGGAGGCCAGGAAGGCGAATATGCCAGCTATCTCAGAAGGCTCCTCCGCACGGCCAAGGGGTCCGTAATCCACGAGGTCGCCCTCGTTTTGATAGTCCATGTCACCAAAGCCGTCTGCCGTCTCGTCCATCATCGGCGTCTTGACCCAACCAGGAGAGACGCAGTTGACGCGGATCGTGTTGCCATTCTCGTTTGCCAGGCACTGGGTGAGGTGGATGACGGCCGCCTTGCTCATCGCATAGGGGGCCTCGTACGCATAGCAGGCGGTCCCGTCAACGGAAGCCGTGTTCAGGATCACGCCCTCGTTCTGGGACTTCATTATCGGCAGGACGTGATTAATCATGCAGTAGGTCCCGAGGAGGTTGACCTCGATGACCGTCCGTGCGTCTGACACCGGCTGGTCCTCGACCGGCCCGACCTTTCCGCCAATCCCGGCAATGTTGCAGAGGACGTCGATGCGACCGAACCTCTCCACAACGGCATTGACCGCCGAGCTAACCTGGTCGTCCTTCGTCACGTCAACAGGCAGGGCGACGAAGGAGCCCTCCTCAAGACCGAGGTCCCTTGCCGCCTCCTCGATTGCCTCCTTGCGGAGGTCGAGCATCGCGACGAGGGCGCCCTCGTCCGCGAATCGCTTTGCGGTGGCCTTGCCGATGCCACTCGCGGCACCTGTCACGATGGCCACCTTGCCCTTGATTCCTTCCATGAGAACTCCTCTCACGCTTGCGTGGCGAAGCAGGTGCCTCGCTTTCACTGGCGTACGCACTACCGCAATGGTATATATTTTGTATTAACTTATTTAGTCCCTGCTTTCAAGAATAAATCCGCCAAGAGCTGACGCGAACGCCCAGGGATGCAAACGCGCCAGAACGCCCCGAAGGAGCCCAGGATGCAAACGCTCGGCCAGAGAGCCAACAGCCCGTCAGACCCGTCCCACTCCGAACCAAACGCGAATCTTCCTCGACTGGTTGCCACCGACATGGACGGAACCTTCCTTGACGACCATGGCGGCTACGACAGGGTCCGATTTGCAAGGATACTCAGCGCGATTCAAGGGGCAGGCTGTCGCTTTGTCATTGCAAGCGGAAATCAGTACTACCAGCTTAGAAGCTTCTTCGAGGACGACCGTGAGCTCGCATACGTTGCCGAAAACGGAGCTCTTACCGTCGTGGACGGAGAGGTACTCTCGTGCGTTTCGATGGAGGCGGAGGTACTCGCACGCACTTGGCAGGTGATCCAGGACGACGGAAGGGCAGAAGCCGCCCTCTGCGGGCGGAGGTGCTGCCACGTTCAGCGCGGTACCGCCAGCGATAGGTTCTTCAGGACCATGTCCAGGTACTTCACAAGAATAGAATGGGTTGACGACCTCGCCGACGTCGACGATACCCCCTTGAAGTTTTCGCTCTCGGTGGAAGACGGAAGCGAGGGGGAGGTCGCCGGGGAGCTCTCGGATGCCCTTGGGAGCGCGCTCGTTCCCGTTGTCTCGGGAAATGGCTCGATTGACCTCATGGTCCCCGGATGCACCAAGGCCAGCGCACTGCGACTCCTCTGCAGCCGCTGGGGTCTCTCGGCATCCGAATGTGTCGCCTTTGGGGACAGCGAGAACGACGTCGAGATGCTCAGGGAGGCAGGCTGGGGCTACGCAATGGAAAACGCCTCCGTGCGGGCCAAGGAGGCCGCTGACTCCATATGCCCCTCAAACCAGGAGTCGGGGGTACTCGTCACGCTCGAGAGCATCTTCGGGCTGTAGGGCCGTCAGTCTCAGAGAGGCGTCCCCGGGATGTGCAGAGACCCGAGCGCCATCCCCTAGTGCGTCTCGGTGACGGAGGACCTGTTCAGCCACCTTCCCCTAAGCAGGCGAGCCATCATGAGACACCCACGCGCATTCAGCTCGATGCACATCGCGCTCCAGATTCCCACGAGTCCCAGCCTTGGGGCGAGAAGCACCATCAGGGGAATCCTGATCGCCCACATTGACCCAAGGTTGATGAGGCTCGGGGCGACGGTGTCCCCCGCGCCCCTCAGCCCGCCGGGGATGACCATCGCGGCACCATAGAGTGGCTCCGCGAATGCCTCGATCCTGAGGACGCTGCACCCAAGGGCGGAGACGGCCGGATCAGACGAGAGGATTGCCATCACCTGGGGGGCAAGCAACCACATCATGCCGCCAGCTGCCCCCATGAGAAGGACTCCCAGCAGGGCCGAATAGTTGCCGAAGGCCTTCGCCATGTCACGCCTCCCCGAGCCAAAGGCCTGTCCCACCAGCGTGGTGGCTGCCTGCGAGAGGCCATACCCCGGCATGTAGCAGACGCTTTCGGCAGTAGTCGCAATCGAGTTGGCGGCGACGGCAATGGTCCCCAACGGAGCAACCACGATGGTCTGAGCTATGTAGGCACCGTTCATCACGAAGCGTTCCAGGAAGAGAGGTGCGCTCAGGACAAGCGCACTTCGCAGACAGGGCTTCCCCGGCGTCCAGCTGGCTCCCCTCCGAAGAGAGAGCCTTCCGCTTCGCCCAAACACGAACCAGAGCATGGGGAAGGCCGCGGCAGCGGTGGCCACGCCCGTCCCGGCTGCCGCGCCGCGCACGCCCATTCCCGCACCAGGGACAAATACCGAGACCCCGCCAAGGGAATGGACAGCCCCCGGCATGATGAGGAGGAAGTTGAAAACCACGTCCAGGAAGCACGACACCACGTTGATGATGCTTGGGGTAGCCATGTCCCCGGTACACTGAAGCATGAGGGCACCATACCGCTGCAACATCACCACGGGCATGAACGCGCTCATGAAGAAGAAGTACCCCGCCGCATCGTCCAGCACGCCCGCCGGACCTCCAAGCCACCTTGGCACTGACTTGGAGAGGGCCATTCCAACGAATGCGATTACGAGGGAGAACGCGCTGCACACCACCAGCCCCTGACACGCCGCGTTGCGCGCGGCACGGTCCCTTCCGGCGCCAAGGAACTGTGCGACCTGGATGGAGAAGCCCAAGGCAGCGCACTCGCAACAACCAAACAGAAGCCAGGTTGTCGTTTGAACCACACCAATCGCGGCGGAAGCATTGGCGCCCAGGCTCCCGACCATTGCAGTATCGATGTACTGCATCACGGTCGTGCTCACCTCCGCGAGCACCGCGGGTAGGCCCAGGTGCAGAATGAGGCTGATGGCCTCTCGCCTTTTTGGGATGTCCGGCCTCGCCAGTACCTCAGTCAGCTTCTCGCCATACGATTCCATCCGAACGTCCCCCAAGCGCAGTAGGCGGGTCTCCCCCAAAGGGACAGAGGTGCGCACCCACTTGCGCTTCATCTCAAGAGGAAGATAACTACAGCTGATTTATATACCAATTCCAGTATCGCCCATCCATGCATGGCGGCACACGGCGTTCGCTTCCAGTCGAACGGGACGGGATGGTCAGCGACAGGGCACTCGGGAAAAACGGGCACCTTTTCCGAGACGCCATGGTCCGTGCTAGCTTCGTCAATCTCCACCTCCATGTGAGCCCGAACCATAGCTTCATCGAGGACTTATACGAGCGCATCTGCTTCGGACGGAGGACCGAGCGGCAGGGGCATCTTCGAGCCGCTCAGGCACTGGACTCTTGGTAACCAACGGACCTTGCCCAAGCCTTGGCCTCGTCAAGATGTGCCTTGAAGTCCTCTTCCCTCGGCATTTCAATTTTCTTGAGCATGATCACATCACCCGAAGTGTAGACGGCAAGGTGATCTCCGTTGTTAATCGAGAGCCGCTTGCGCAGTTTCGCGGGAAGCACGACCTGACCCTTTGACGAGACGGAGAGGACTTCTGAGTTCATGGTCGTCTCCTAGGTAAGAATTGCTTACTCGGGTTCTATCCACTTCCCTGAATGGCATTCTCGATTGGTCTTGCCCGTTCGTAGAACTACCGCAAGGCCGTACCACCCCATACATGAGCGGCCCCTCCATACGTCTGGGCTGCAGGAACAACCCGAATCCCCATCCCGTAAGATTTGACGCGGTTAGGGCACCCGTAAACGCGCCGATCTTTACGAGACGCCCAATCCCAGCCGCCAATCGCCAACGAGCCAGGGCGTCACAAGCTCGACCCATATTTAAGTTTAAGCCCAAAGAAAACGGCACACCCCCGACCGCCGCTATTGGTCGGGGGCGTAACCCTGCAATTAGACTTATCGTAATGGTTCCTAGCATGCCAGCCTTGGTCTATGAGGGCGCAAGGCCGACCGCTTGCCGACAATACTAATGGTCATCCCACCTATGGACTGGCGGATTGGCCTTCTCCTTGTCGCTCTGCTCAATCGATGAGTGGTTCATCTCCACGAGCTCTGTTATCGTAGTTTCATGCCTTCGAGCGTAGGCGACGCAGAATGCCTCGAGGGCAGACAGGTCCTCAGACGCAGTGGACCAAATCTGCTGCCAGGAAATCCCCGGATAATCATGAGAGAGAACGTTTCTCAGGCCAACGATGCTATCCCATGGCAGTGGGGAGATCGTCTTTGCCTCGAAGGACATCCGGGAAGCCTCCTCGCCTATTCGCTGGAGAGCGTAGGCCAGCGATTCTCCGAGAGCCTCCTCGACTCCGTTCTTGGGCGAGATCACGTTGTCTTTTGTATAGATCCCGCTCTCGATCCTGTCCGCTATCGCCTTGCATGTCTCCCATATCTCGGCCACGCGGCGGTCGTCATTCTGCCTTGCGCTCATAGATGCAGATCCTTTCCCGGTCGAAGTTGTTGAGAAAGGCCTCCCTTGCCCTCTTCCGGCTCAGAGTGAACACGTCGACGTCAACGCCAAGGGCCCGCTCGAGCTCATCCTGGATGTCGCCGAGGTCCCCAAAGGAGAGCCGACCGCCTGGGGCCTCCTCCACGATCAGGTCGATGTCGGAATCCCGACGGTATATGCCCCGCGCCACGGAGCCGTAGAGCCATCCCACCGAGACGGGGTAGCGATCCAGGACTGGCGTAACCAGCTCAGCGAGCCTATCCCGATACTCGTCGGAGAGCCGCGTTCTCCCGTCAGGGAGGAGCTGGTAGTGCTCGACGCGCTCAGAGCTCCATCTTGGAAGCCCCGCGTCCGCGAGGCAACTGCGCCGCCTATGGGTCCTTGTCATGCTGGCTGCATCTTCGAGTTGCATGGCCACTCCCATCTCTCTTTTCAATTGTAGAGCCTTCTCTCCTACCCGCTAAAGCCCTCTTCGGCTAATGAGCTCAATGCAAAGAACCGCTGCTAAACGGCCCTGACTTTACCCGCCCGGCAAGGAGGCATCCCAACGATGAAGTCCGCGAGAGAAGGCTCCTGATGTAGGCGCATCCCAGAGGGTGTGTCTCCCACCTACAGGACATGCACCGACCGAAGGTAATGGACCGCGCCCACAAGTAACGGTGCTCCGAGCGCTCGCACCAACCCTCCGTCACGGAGGGGATTGCAACTCCTACGTCGGCACGATGGCGCCAACAAGGCCGAGCGTACCCCATCCCGTAAGTTTTGATGCGGTTAGGGGTTCGTAAACGCGCCGATTCTTACGGGACTCGAAGTTCCGTAAGACTTGACGCGGTTAGGGCACCCGTAAATGCGTCAATCTTTATGAGGCGTCCAATCCCAGCCTCCAACCGCCAGCGAGCCAAGGGCCTCGGAGGGGTCGCGGGGACGAGCCACCCTGTCATCCAGTGGAATCGGCAGCAGGCGAGAGGGACCGCCCCTCTCGCCCAGCCCATCCCCATGGCGTCAGGCGTCAACCGTCCCGTCGCCGTCCGCACGGCGACGCACGTCGGACTCCACGTCCTGCAGCGTGACGGCGGCGAGGTGGTCCTCCAGCGCCCTCTGGGCGTCGGCGAGGTGCCCGTCCAGCGCAGCGTGGATGTTGCCCCCCACGGGACACTGCGGGCAGGGGTTCTCGTGGAAGCGGAAGAGCGAGTCGGCGTCGGTCTGGTCCACGGCGCGCCAGAGGTCCAGCAGCGTGATCTTGCCCAGCGGCCGCGCGAGCGAAATGCCAGACTTGCCCTTGCTGGACGAGATGATGCCCGCCCGCTTGAGGTCGCCCATGATGTTCCTGATCATGACCGGGCTGGTTCCCACGCTCTTGGCCAGGAACGTGCTGGTGACCGGCTGGGAGTCGCCAAAGTAGTCGATGGCGCACACCATGTGGGCCGCCATGGTCAGCTTGCTGGTTATCTGCATTCTTTTCCTCAAAACCTCAGGCAAGGGGACCGGGAGTCGCTCCCAGCGGACTTGCATAACAAAATCAGCTACTCCGTGACGACAATCTTACCAAAGCACTGGGACCCCTCAAGAAAGCGATGCGCCTCCACCATCTGGTCGAGTTGGAAGACCCTCTCGGGACCCACGTCCACGTTCCTGTCCTCCACGAGCGAAACCAGCTCAACAAGCCTGGACCCGCTCACGTTCCCCGAGTAGAAGCTCGTAAGATAGCCGTTCGGCGGAAGGTCGACAATGGGGTCGAACCCTTCCATGTACCATTTTCCCCCAAGTTGCCCAGTGCTGCACACAATTCCGCCCTCTCGAACGTGGGCACACGTATCCCCCAGCGTAGCTGGGCCGACAAGTTCAAGGACACGGTCGAAGGGACGCCCCTTCACCTGAAGGCTGTTATCCAGGTCGAGCACCGCTTCGTTGAAGCCGTTGCGGACGAGAAGACCCTCTCTAGCCATGGTGCGCGTGCTTCCCACAAGGCGAACGCCTGGAACCATCGCCCGAACTAATCGCGCAAACGCAATGCCCACCCCGCTCGTCGCCCCACGGACGAGGACGCTCTGCCCGGCAGACAGCCTCATGTTGAGAATCGAGCCATACGCCGTGTAGCACGTCTCGGGAATGGCGGCGAGGACTTCCCAGGGGAGCCTAGACGCAACAGGATAGACCTGCGCATTGGGCAGGAGCACGTAGTCCGCATAGCTCCCATCGAAAGCCCGTCCCATCTCGCCCATGATCGAGATGACCCTCTGCCCAATTGGAAGGCGCTGGGGATCGGTCGTCCTCGCCACCTCACCAACGCACTCTATGCCCAAGACGCGAGGAAACTGCACGGAAGGCGAGAGGCCCTCGCGCGTGAATACCTCGGAGTGGTTGAGACCACGAGCGCGGACGCGGACAAGGGTCCAGCCGCGGCGAAGCACGGGCACCCGACGCGTCTCCAATTGAAGGACCTCGGGGCCGCCTGGCCGACGAACCACCACGGCGCGCATGGTATCAGACGACGCCACGACTTTCTCACCTTCTGACACGCTACCGCCCCGATGCAACCTTGGCGAGCTTCGCCTCGGCCCGTGCCGCCCCGCTGTGCTCGCATGCGCACAGGCGGTCGTCCTGCAAGTCGCACGCATGACGCTGGCGGGCAACCAGGCGAGAGACGAACTCCGTCGCCGGACGCGCGAGAATCTCCTCTGGGGTAGCGTACTGCTGAATCGCGCCGGCATCGAGCACGAGCACCCTCGTCCCCAGCCTGAGCGCCTCGCCGATGTCGTGGGTCACGAACATCACGGTGATCCCGCACTCGCGATGGATGCGGGCGATCTCGCCCTGAAGCTGCTCTCGCGTTATCTCGTCCACGGCGCCAAACGGCTCGTCCATGAGAAGGATGTCCGGCGACGCGGCAAGCGCACGTGCGATGCCAACACGCTGCTGCTGTCCGCCCGAGAGCTCGGCGGGATAGCGCTCGAGCATGTCGTGCGGCAGCCCCACGATGTCCATCCACTTGCTCACCGCCTGCTCCGTGCGGGCACGGTCGCGCCTGTTGAGCAGGTGGGGAACGTACGAGATGTTCTCCTCCACGGTCATGTGAGGAAACAGGACGCTTCCCTGGATGGCGTAGCCGATGCTCCGTCGCAGCGCAATCGCGTCCACGTCGCGTACGTTGCGCCCGTTCACGAGCACGTCGCCCGAGGTCGGCTCCACGAGCCTGTTCACCATCTTGAGCGCCGTGGTCTTGCCGCAGCCCGACGACCCCACGATCGTCAGGAACTCGCCCCTGGGGACGCTCAGGTTGAAGTCGTCGAGGACGACCTTCTCGCCGTATGCCTTGCGGACGTGACGGTACTCGATCGCAATGTCCTTGGTTTCGCTCATTTCAACAGTCCCTTCGAGCGCAGGTATGCAGAGGCAACGTCCTCGGGGTCCTTGCCCTCTTCCTCCACCTCGTAGTTCATCTGCGCCATGTCCGTCTCGGTGATGGTCCCGTCGAGCTTCTTCAACACATCTCGCAACTCGGGGTGCTCTTTCAGAACTTCGTCGCGAACAACGTTTCCGCACTCATAGGAGGGGAAGAAGTGCTGGTCGTCCTCCAGGACGGTCGCGTTGGCCTTGCTGAGCTTGCCGTCGGTGGTGAAGATCACGATGGCGTCGACCTTGCCCTGCTCGAGCGCGTCGTACTTGAGCCCGATGTCCATCTGCATGGTGCTACCAAACTTCATGCCATACGCCTTGCTCAGGGCGTCGTAGCCGTCCTCGCGCTCGAAGAAGTCCGCCTCCGCCCCCAGGCGCAGCTTACCGGCCACCTTGGCGAGGTCGGAGTACGTCTTGAGGCCGTACCTCTCCGCAACGTCCTTGCGCACCGCGATGCCATACGTGTTGCCAAAGCCGTACATGCCGACCCAGCTCAGGCCCTTCTCCTTGTATCCAGCCTGGAGCTGGTCAAACTCGTCCTCCGAGTAGGTGCCACCCTTCTTCAGCACCATGGCCCAGCCGGTGCCCGTGTACTCGGGGTACAGGTCGAAGTCGCCCTTCTCCAGGGCAGGCTCGATGTTTGAGGTGCCACCGCCCACGCCCTGGGTAATGTCGACCTTGAGGTTGGTGTCCTGCTCGACGAGGTCCTTGAGCATGTTGCCCATGATGTACTGCTCGGTCATGGGCTTGGTGGCAACGTGGATGGTCGTCGGCGCGGGGGCCACGAGCCCGGGGAGCACGGCGCAGGCAACCGCCACGCCACACGCGACGAGTCCGCCCACCGCAAGCCTGCGATTGGTCCTCTTCGCAGCGCGGCTGCGCATCTTCACGCGCTTCTCCACAAAGCCCAGGACGAAGTCGACCACCAGGGCGAGAAGGGCTATAAGCAAGCTTCCCGCAACGGTCATGGCCGCATTGTTCGTGGTGATGCCGCGATATATCGCTACTCCCAAGCCGCCTGCCCCGATGAACGAGGCGATGCCCGCGAGGGCGATTGTCATGACCACCATGTTGCGGATGCCGCTCATGATAACCGGCAGCGCCAGCGGGAGCTTGACGCGAACGAGCGTCTGAAGCCTGGTTCCACCCATGCCGGACGCAGCCTCCAGGATCGCGGGGTCCACGTTGGTCATGCCCGTGTGGGTGGCACGCACCATGGGGAGCAGCGCGTAGATGGTAAGCGCGATGACCGCGGTGGCGTCCCCCACCCCGCTGAACGGGATCAGGAAGCCCAGCATGCTGATGGACGGGATGGTGTACAGGAAGTTGATCACTGCAAGGGTGGGCTTTGCCGCCCGCTGCCACTCGCTTATCAGGATGCCCGCAATGCCGCCGACCACGATCGCGATGACGATGGCCAGAAGCGAGATCTGGATGTGCTCCAGCAGCAACCCGGCAAAGAAGTCCCAGCGTGTGACGAGCAGGTTCCAAGTCTCCGCAAGCATGCGCTAACCCCTTCTCACGATGGCGGACACGGGGCAGTTCTCGTAGCACAACCCGCAGTGGAGGCAGTGCTCCTGTGCGATCGCGAACGGCTTGCCGGGGGCGATGCACTGCTGCGGGCAGCTGCGCGCGCACTTGCCGCAGCCGATGCAAGCGTCGGTGATCTGGAACCCCTGCACATGCGTCGCCGAGCCCCCAAGCGAGAAGGTCTGACGGAAGATGGGAGAGACGCCCAGGTCAAACAGCTCCACACAGCCGCTGTCGATCCGGAACGGGTCGAGCACGTAGCGGGAGTCGCCCGGGTACACGTCGTTCATGGAGGGGTTCTCGTCAAAGATGCGGTCGATGACCGCATGAGATTCCTCGCTCACCAGGCGTGCCTCGCCGGCGAGACGGACCATCTTGTAGTCGCGCGTCATCCCCACGATCGCCACGTGCGGGTCCCGCAGGAGCTGGGCGTGGAAGTCCTTTCCGCGAGAGGTGCAGAACCAGAGCGCACCCTCGTCCACGAGCATCACGTCGATGATGCGAATCTGGGGGTGGCCCTTCTCGTCCACCGTCGCAAACGACACGTCCTTGATCTTCCGCAGCGCGTTGAGGCAGTCCTGCGCGTCCATGGCATTCCCTCCGACGCCCTTTCCCTAACCTGTAAGATACTTTTTGACATCATACGTGTCAACTTCTTTTTTACAGGTTTTTGGAGGGTATTGAGAACTATCACTAGAGGGAGCACATCCAAGTTGTGCTTTGTCTTGCTAGTCCCATCTACCGAAAAGACGCCTCTCTTGGTTTTCAAGGTGGATGAAGTAAGTAGTATTTGGCTTGCGTCTGAAGTTCTCCCAAATAGATTGGAGCAAGCCATGTCCAAGCACAATGACTCGACCCCCCCCCAAGAAGAAGCATAGGGGCTTAATCGTCGTCATAATCGTTGCCGTCATCCTCATTGCAATCGCCGCGGCAGGAAAAGGCGCGAGCAATGGATCATCCAACTCGAGTGGAGATAGTGCTTCTCAAAGCCAGGACTCAGCTAACAGCTCTGCAGCCTCGGATAGCTCTGCAAGCGATTCAAGCACCAAGATTGATGCTGACAAGTTTGCAAAAATCGAAAGTGGCATGACGTACGACCAGGTGAAGGAAATCATCGGTTCAGACGGAACTGAGCAGAGCACTAGTGCGGTCGGAAATACCACCACCACAATTTACGAATGGGACTCCGATTCGTTCGGCGTGGCAACCGTAACCTTCCAAAACGACAAGGTCGTGAATAAGGCACAAGCTGGCGTCGGCAACAAGTCAACCGGGACCGCCACCATGGACAAGTACAACCAGGTCCAGACTGGAATGTCCTATGACCAGGTGAAGGAAATCATGGGCGGCGATGGCGAACTGGAAAGCGACACAGACATCAGCGGCTCCAAGTCGCAGCTTTATCTTTGGAACGGCGAGTCCGTTGGTTCGAACGCGTCCATCACGTTCACGGACGGCGCGGTGTCCTCCAAGGCACAATTTGGTCTTGATGAGTAACGAATTGATTGACATGCGGACTTAGCTGCCTTGGGCGGGGGACGATTAGGTTCCCCGCCTCTTTCTTCTCTTGCCGGTCCAATCCCCCTAGCTCGTCCGACCAGATGCCGCCGTGCCAACACATATCGGACTTGATGATATAAGGCACTCGACGCTGATGAACCAGGCTTCTCGGGCTCCTCAGCAACAAAACCGCCAACCAACTGTACGTTCACCCCAAGACCGTGCGGTATCGTGTGGGAAGGATTCGCGAGGAGTACGGGATCGACGTCCACGCCACCGACGACATGATGCAGGTGTTGCTCGCGGACAAGCTCGTCGCACTCCTGGGTCCAGACTGGGAGCCCGAACTTAACGAAGGGTAGGCGCCATGCGAACGGAAGAGTGCTTCTCGTGGGGCGGAATCACGGCAGGCGTGACCATCCTGCAGCCAGGCGAGGGGGCAGGGGTACGCGAGTGTCCCCTCTCGCATGCGCTCGTGCTGTACCTCCACGGAGGGGGCCTTCTCATGGGAAGCCGTACGGATCTTCCCGAGACGTACGAGGCTATGTTTCTCGATAGGGGCTGCACGCTGGTCGAGGCGGACTACCCGCTGGCGCCGGAATCTCCCCTGCGCGTCATCCACGACTTCGTCGACGCCCTGTGGGACTGGGTAAGCGATGAGGTCGCCCCCAGGCTGGGATGCGACTCCGTTTTCCTGTTTGGGCGCTCGTCCGGGGCATATCTGGTGCTCACACTGGCAGGCAGGCTCACAGAGACGAATGGGGCATGCAAGCCGACAGGGGTCATCGACTTCTATGGTTACGGCAGCGCGACCGACCCCTCGATCACCACTCCATGCGAGACGTACCTCTCATACCCAACCATCGGCAGCAAGGTGGTGGACCGCATCACGCAACCAGAGCCCGTCACGAGCGGACCGGCAGAGAGGCGCTTCGCCCTCTACATGTATGCGCGTCAGACTGGCCGCTGGGCGGACCTCCTCGGACTTGGCAAAAACGCCCAGGACCCGTTCGCGCTAACACAGCAGCAGGTCGATGCCATGCCCCCGGTTTTCTACGCCGCTGCCACCGGCGACGGAGAAATCCCCTATGCCACGTCCAAGTCGCTGGCGCGGAAGCTGCACGCCCAGACGTTCACGTCGTATGGGAACGACCACGAGTTTGACCGTGACACCAGCAGCCCGGACGGCCGGCAGGCATACGAGCGGTGCCTCACGTGGATGGAGGGGCTGGCGTAGGGAGATTTTGCCTCCTCACATGCGGGAAGCTGCGTCGTGATAGTGCTCCCCAGGCATGGGTGCTGAGGAATTGCGAGCTATGGCAACCTGAAAGCTGCTTCGACTGAGAAACGTCAGATTTCGGATTGCGGAAGCAACCGAATCGCTGCCATAACTCATGATTCATCAGCAGGCAGGCTCCCCTGGGACCCCGCTGATTGCCACAGGTCGCATTTCCTCAGCAGGTAACTCCACGAGGGACAGTCCTAAGACACCTTCAGCCATCACAGACGCGCTTCCAAAACGCTCACAGGGGATTTTGCAACTGACACCCTCAAGCCTCCCAGGAGAAGTGGCTCATGTCGACCTTGCCGCTCGGGAGAAACCCGACTCCCTCCGCCTCGAGCATGCGCCGTTGCTCCTCGGGCCCACCGAAGGCAAACCCGGGCGCGAGGCTTCCGTCTGCGAAGACGACCCTATGGCACGGTACCCCACCCTTCATTCCCGGGCTGGAGTGCATCGCGAACCCGACGTAGCGCGCCTTGCGTGGCTCACCCATCATGCGTGCCACCTGCCCGTATGTGGTCACACGCCCCTCGGGGACCTGTCTAACGATGTCGTATGCCCTCTGGAAGAACCCGTCGTCTGCCATTCGTCTCTCCCCTCACCCGCGCGTTTGTCGTACGTATGGTCACTCACCTTCTCCCCAATCAGGCGCTCGTCCGCACCCCTGAAGTGGTTGGTGAGCGTCTTGTGGCCGAGTGGGAGGAAGGAGCGCGCCAGGTACTCCGCGCAGCTCACCTTGTTGCCCGCAGCGCGGGGGCAGACGCCGCGCCGCCACTCGTTCTTGCAGGCGGGCGCATAGCCAATTCCGCCGTCCTTCCGACGGTAGCCATGGGCATGCACGTCCACACGACCACGAAAGAGGGAGAGGAACAGATCAACTTTGTCGTGCATCGGCGCCTCCCCACCCCGACGGGAGCCGCAACATCACCGCCATGCATCAGGTGCCCCGAGGAGGCTACCGGATTGACCTTCACTTCACGTCTCCAGAAGCCCTCCTGACGGCCGTAGATCGCCCTGCGCTTCTTCCTTGGACAACCCACGCTCGCACCGAACCCCTCACGACTGCAAGGGCCGCGAAAACTTCTCCTCCGGCACATCCACGACGACAGGTGGAAAACTCGGGGTCCTCGGGTTCCGCTTCCTCCCGTGCACCCTCCGAGAACCGGCGCGGCGGCGTCACAAGACTCGCCACAAGGGCGGGCCGCAACCAAAAGGAGGTCAAGTCATAGCGACGACGATCAAGAGGACTAAGCAGGACGTCAGACGCTACCCGGAGCTCAAGGGCTACGAGATCCTCGAAGACGGGTGGTGCCACGGCGGGGACTCCGTCGACTTCATTGCCACCGACGAGGACGACCTGGTCTTCATCGGCTGCCAGCTCCGCCGGAACAGCGGCGAGGGATTTCCCAAGGAGGTCATCGACCGCGACTCCCTCGAGCGTCTGGCGGCGGCCTACCTCGCCGAACACCTTGACTCCGGTGATTGCACGGTCAAGTTCGATGCCGTGAGCATGCTGGTCCTCGGCAACGACCGGGCCTTTCTCCGGCACCACCGCAACGCGCTTTGCGAGCACTGAAGGCCCGCAGGGCCGGGTGCTTCGGCTCCCGGCCCCTTCCGCTGGGTGCGGCCTGGGCTTTTCGCAGTCGCCCCGAACGGCCTTTAGCGTTCCTTTAGAAAGCCCGCCCAGACTGAGAGATGGAAGGTCGGACGGCAGCGAAGGAAGGAGACGACATGACGAGATGCGTTCTGGAGACGCGCGGGCTCGTGAAGCGCTTCGGGCGGGGAGGCGGCGCGCAGACGGCGGTGGACCACGTGTCCCTGCACGTGGAGGAGGGGAAGGTCTACGGGCTGCTCGGGCCCAACGGCGCGGGCAAGTCGACCACGCTCAAGATGGTCACGGGCATGCTGCGTCCCACGGAGGGGCAGATGCTCTTCGAGGGACGCCCCTGGGAGCGGGACGACCTCTACCGCATCGGCTCGCTTATCGAGCAGGCGCCGCTCTACCCCAACCTCAGCGCCCGAGAGAACCTGCGCGTGCGCACGACGCTGTTGGGTCTGCCGGAGCAGCGCATCGACGAGGTGCTCGAGACGGTGGGGCTCTCGGACACGGGCCCGAAGCGCGCCGGGAGGTTCTCGATGGGCATGAAGCAGCGCCTGGGCATAGCGCTCGCGCTGCTGGCGAGCCCGCGCCTGCTCATCCTGGACGAGCCGACCAACGGGCTCGACCCCATCGGCATCGAGGAGCTGCGCGGCCTCATCCGGAGCTTCCCCGGGCGGGGCATCACGGTGTTGCTGTCGAGCCATATCCTGGGCGAAGTGCGGCGCACAGCCGACGCCGTGGGCATCATCGTGGGCGGCAGGCTTGCCCACGAGGGCGAGCTGCGCGCGGGCGACGACCTAGAGGCGCTCTTCATGGACGTGTGCCGAAGGGAGGGAGGGCGATGAGGGGCGAATGCCTTGGGAGAAGCGCTCGCAACGGTGGTAGCACCCGCGCCTCGCTCGCGCGCGCCCTGCGCTCGGAGGCCCTGAAGTCGAGGCATGCCGCGCCGGTGCGCCTGGCCGCCTCCCTGGCCCTGCCCTTCCCGCTACTGGCGGCCTTCATCGCCCTGTGCATGCCGCAGCTGGGCCTGCAGTACGCACCGTGGAACTACTGGTACGTGCTGCTAATGCCGGTCACGATAGCGCTCGTGGCCGCCACGGTTGCCAACGCCGACGCGCGCCTGGGCAACCGCGCCCTGCTCTCTGTCGGCGTGCCGCTGCCCCTGGCATGGGGCGCGAAGGTCGCCTGGTGCCTGGCGCTCTCGCTGCTGTCGAACCTCGTCGTCCTCGCCGTGTACGCCGCGACGTCTCTCGCGGTGCAGCAGGGCGCGGCGAGCATGCCGGCGATGCTGGCCGCGGCGCTCGCGCTGACCGCCACGAGCTCGTGGATGGTCCCAGCAACGCTCTTCCTCACGATGCGCGCCGGGATGCTCGCGGGCGTCTTCGTCCCGCTGGCCGTGCAGCTGGCTCTGGGCTTCGGCTGGTCGGCCGTGCCGTTCTGGCCCGCCTACCCGCCCACGGCCACCATGGTGCTGCCGACGGCGTTCCTGCCGGTCCTGCCGAGCGGCGAGCCCGCCAGCGCCGGCATGGCCTTGGTGGAATCGTTGTCCCAGGCAGATGTTGCGCTCGCGCTCGCCGTCTCCTGCGCGCTCACTGCCGCGCTCACGGCTGCCGGTGCGCTGTGGATCGCCAGATCGGAGGAGCTGCGATGACGAGGGTGACGATGAATCATGAAAATGGGGGCCATGGCGTGGGCGGAGGCGGGGCCTCGCGCGCGTCGGCGCCGTGCATGACGCTCCCGCGCGCCCTGCGTGCCGAGGTGCTACGCCTTCGCCGCTCGCCCCTCGTGCCGCTGCACCTGGCGTGCTCCCTGGCGGCGGGCGCGGCGTGCGGGGCGTACTTCGCCCTCGCCCCCTGGGACGCGTCCATGGGGACGGACGCCTTCGTGCAGCTGCTCGGCTCCCTGATGCCGCTCATGGCGGGCATCGTCTGCGGGCTGGACGCGGACGGGGAGGGAGAGGCCACGGGCCTCTCGGGCCTGCTTGCCGTCCCGTCGAGGCGGGTGGCGCTCGCCGCGAGGCTCCTCGCGCTCTGGCTGATGGGGGCGGCGGCCCTCGCGCTCGCCCTGGCCGTGTTCGCCGCCCCCCTCGCGCTTGCCGGGCGCCAGGCATTGGGGCCAGCCGCCTGGGCGGGCGCGGCCCTCGGACTCGCCTGCGGGAGCATCCCGCTCTACCTCGTCCTCTACGCCGTGGCGCTCGCCTGGGGCCGCAACGCGACGATTGCCGCGGGAGCTGCGGGCCTCATGCTCGCATTCTTCTCGCTGGGCGGACTCGCGCACGGACTCATGACCAGCGAGCTCACCGCCGCCGACGCGAACGCGCTCTCGTACCTGCCAACCAGCTGGGCGGCGCTCCTGGGTTCGCTGCCCGTCGAGCTCGCCATCGCGGGCGGCCCTGCGGGCTCCGCGGGCGCCGCGGCCCATGTCGCCTCCGCGATCGGGCCTGCCGCAGGCCTGTGCGCCACCGCAACCGTCCTGCTCGCAGGCGGGGTGGCGGTGTGGATCTCCCGCTTCGAGCCCACCTTGCGTGGGGAATGAGAAGACACTGACATGATGGAGAGAATACGCAAGAGCGGGCGTGCCTTCTTCGCGCTGGCCGCCGCGATCGCGCTTGCCGTCACGGTCCTTGCGGGGTGCGCCGGCTGCGCTGGCGCGGGGCCAGTGGCCAAGAGCGTGGCCGACAGGCTGCTACCGACCCCGCAGCGCACGGTCTGGGCCCGCTGCCCGGCTCCGGGCACCCACGCGGACTCGTACCGCGACGCGTCCGGCTCGTACACGAACTGCGCCTACGACGTGGAGGCGGCCGACGGGGACGGCACGCGCCTCACCGTGACCATCATCCTCTTCGGGCGGGAGGCCTCCAGGGAGGGATGGCTCGAGATCGACGCCAAGGGGACCTCCGGCGTGCACTACCAGAGCGTCGCGGAGGACGAGGTCCCGCAGGCCGCCCGCGACGCCCTGGGTGACGGGTGAGTCCTCGGCGAGCGGCGCCTGCCCGCGAGCCTGGTGTATCATGACAAGATCGGCTGACATGGCAAAGCCCCCGCAGGGACCCTTCGGGGCGCACGGGGAGGTGAGCGCGCGTGGCGCGGGTTCTCGCAATCGACGATGACGGGGCGATCACCGACCTGCTCTCCCGCGTACTCGTTCGCGACGGCCACGTCGTCGACGTCGCGAACGACCCCGCATCCGTCCTCGGCCTCGACCTGTCCCGCTACGACCTCATCCTGTGCGACGTGATGATGCCAGGCATGGACGGCTTCGAGCTGGTCGGGCGCATCCGCGACCGCGTGGACGCCCCCATACTGTTCCTCACTGCGAAGGTGTCCGAGGAGGACGCCGTGCGCGGCCTGTCCCTAGGTGCCGACGACTACCTCCGCAAGCCGTTCGGCATCGCGGAGCTGCGCGCGAAGGTTGCCGCGCACCTGCGCCGCGAGGGTCGGGTGCGCACGCATGCGCTCGCCCTGGGTGACGTGCGTATCGACCTCGGCGCGCGCGAGCTCTCCGTGAGCGGCGCACTCGTCTCGCTCACCCCCACCGAGTACGCCGTCTGCGAGTGCCTGGCCCGCCATCGGGGGCAGGTGCTCTCCCGCGCGCAGATCCACGACGAGGCCCTCGGGTGGGCCTCGGACGCGGGCGACGACGCCGTTTCCATGCACGTGAGCAACGCCCGAGCCAAGCTCCGCCGCGCAGGCGTGGATCCCATCGAGACGGCGCGAGGGATGGGGTACAGGTGGCGACCGTAGGAGCCGCGCGCCGGCGCATGCGCGTCCCCCTGGCCCTGGTGGTGGCCCGCTACTTCCTGTACGTGCTCGTCGGCGCGCTCCTCGCCGTGGGCATCCCCGCCGGCGCCTTCGCCTGGGAGATGGGCTCCGGTGCCGTCCTGCCCGCGAACTTTGGCGAGGCCCGTCTGGACGAGGTCGAGGAAGCCCTCGCCGGCCAGACCTCCTTCGACGCCGACGCCATCCCCTCGGCGTACCGCTACGCGCGCTTCGGGGCGGATGGAGCGCTCCTGTCGTCCGACATGCCCGGGGCGCAGCTCGCAGCTGCGCGGGACGTTGCGGTTCCGCCCGACGGGGACGCCCCTCGCATCGTCGAGGCCACCTCGTCGTCCTTCTACTCCGCCGTGAGTCTGGCCGACGGCGGGCGCTGCGTGCTCTCCTACGAGATAGTCCCCCAGTGGGCCGACAAGGGGACTCGCGACACCCTGCCGAACCCCCAGGACCTGCTCGTCTGGGGCATGCTGGCCGCGCTGGTCCTCGTCGTCGCCCTCGTCGCCCTGCGCGCCGGGCGCGTGATCACGCGCAAGATGGGTCCCCTGACGTCTGCGGCGGAGGCCGTCGGCAGGCAGGACCTGGACACGCCCGTGGGGGGCAGCGACGTAGCCGAGGTCGACAACGTGCTGCGCGCGATGGAGGCGATGCGCCTCTCGCTCAAGGAGTCACTGGAGGCGCGGCGAGCGGCCGAGCGGCGAAGCCGCGAGCAGGTCGCCGCGCTCGCGCACGACCTCAAGACGCCGCTCACGGTGGCACTCGGCAACGCCGAGCTGCTCGCCGAGGACGCCGCCTCGGGCGCGCTGGGCGCGGACCAGGCCGCATGCGCCCGGGCGGTGCGGGAGGCGGCGCTCTCCATGGACTCCTTCGTGGGCAGGATCGTCGAGGCCTCCCGCGGGCAGGCGGAGGGGATGAGCCTCGCGCCCGTGGACCCTGCAGCCCTCGCCGACGGGCTGGAGGGCGCGGTGGGAAAGCTCGTCGCGGCGCACGGGCTCGTCCTCGAGTCCTCGCGCACCCCCGCGTTCAAGGAGGCGTGCAGCGCGGCCTGCGCGGAGGGGGCGCTGCCCCTCTGGGACGCGGACGCCCTCGGACGCGCCGTGCTCAACCTGGCGGGAAACGCCTGCAACCATGCGCGCGGGGACCGGGTGTCGCTCTCGTTCTCCTATGATGCCGGCGCGCGGGCCCTCTCCATCGCCGTCGAAGACGACGGCCCCGGCTTCTCGCCCGGGGCCCTCGCCCACGGGACCGAGCGCTTCTTCCGGGGCGACGCGGCGCGCTCGAACGCCGACGGTGAGCACTTCGGGCTGGGGCTCGCGATCGCGTCGGACGTAGCCGAGGCGCATGGCGGCAGGCTCGAGCTCTCCAACCGCGCGGACGATGAGAGGAACGTGCTTGGGGCTCGGGCTTGCATCGTGCTGCCGTTGTTGGTCGCACAGGCTCGGTGACTCCCCAGGCCCGGCGTGGTTTCCCACAAGAACCGGACGCCCTTCCACTTTGTCGAATCCTCGTGTCTGTCTTACGGCGGTTGCATCCACCCGCCTCCCAAAGGGGGCTTCCGGCCCATGCCCCGGCTCCCTGGCGGGCTGTTTAGCATCGGCCAGGGCGTGCAGTCTGCCTGCGGATGTGACAACGGCCTCGTCGGCGCCGCGCATCGGGAGAGATGACGCGGCGCGGCCACGGGCGGAGCAGCTGGGGCGCTGGTTCTTGAGGACGCCCCAGTCTTCTGCGTCAAGATGCCGCGCTTCAAGGAGCGAGACAGGTTCACTTATAAGGGTCTCGAACACCTCGTGAAGGCCATCTGCGACGTCGGCGACCGCGACCTGGCCGACTACCTCAGGGGGCAGGTCATGCCCGTGTCCGATACGCGCGTCAAGGAGATGCCAGACTGGTTCGTGGCGTTCGTCTCCAGGAGGCTCAGGCAGACCGAGGAGCGCCATCCCGGCAGCCCCGTGGCGCTCGACCAGTGGTACCTCCCGGGGGTCCTGAGGCGGCAGTTCCAGTCGCTCAAGACCTTCGACCCCGACTTCGCGCGGGCCTTCATCGACGGGCGCGTCTACGAGGACTTCAGTCACGAGGCCGCCCTGCGGCAGGTGCGCGCCCCCCTGCTGGTAATGCACACGGACTGGCGCCGCTACGAGAGATACTGCCTTGTGGGGGGCCATAGACGACGATGCGCGCCGCATCGCGGAGCTGGTGCCGCATGCGGACTACGTGAGGATACCTGCCAGCCACGTCATCCACGCGTTCAAGCCACGCGCGTTCATGCGGGCGATCGAGGGCTTCGCCGTCGAGCACGGTCTTTGCTGACGGCATGCTGGGCGCAGGTCGGGGCTTGAAGCAAGCAGCCTATCTTGTGCGCACAACGCACGAGATAGCGCTTGTCGGCACCGGGAGTCGCGCCCATTGCGCTGCCGCTTCGATGGCGCGTCACCCCACCCGAATGCCGAGCGACGGGAGCACGTGCGCGTGCGCACGCGACACGCTCCCTTGCGGGGGATGCCCCGCGCCCCTGGGAAGCCCGGACGGGTAGCGTCGAGAAAGTTGGTGTAAGCCCGAGGGCGAGTGCCGGGCTCGTCCCGGCCGAGCGAGTGGGTCGTCGCCAGGATCCGAAACCTCGCCCGTATCCTATGCCGCCTCCATCCCGTCCGCAAGCCCGAGGCTCGCCCTGGTCGCCTGCTCCGCCACGAACCCGAGCTCCCCGCTGCGCCCCTCGCTCGGCGGCTCGGGCTTCGGCCCGTCCTCGCAGGGCTCGGAGATCTTCTCATCCGAGAAGCAGCGCGACCCCGACCACCCCTCGTCCCGCCCGCACAACACCGCCCCCACCAGGCGGGTCGGCGACGCCTCCGAGGGGAGCGCCTGCACCACCCTCGACCTGCGCCTGACCTCCCCGTCGGTCCTCTCCTGCACGTTGTTCGCGCGCGTCCCCGGGCACCTCGCATGCGAGGTGGTGCATGGCCCTGACCTGGCCGGCGTCCTTGGCGCGACTGTCCCGTGCGCTCGCCGGCCGAGGCGCCCCCTTGCCTGGCGGCGTCCGGGAAGGAGGGCCGGGAGCCGTGGCCCCCGGCGTCGGCGACCGGCGCGCCCGGGACGCGCCCCCACCGCGCCCGCCGCAGCCGATGGCCGTCACCGCCGCGGCGGGCGCCACGCGGCCCCCCCTGCGCTTCGCGTGGGTCGCGTCGAGCCGGAGGCAGGAGACGCGGGCCCCGGGGAGCCCCCGCGAGAGCAGCTCCCCCACGTCGGCGCCCGGGCCCCTCGCCATCGCGCCGGCCCGGCCCTTCGACAGCCCGTCCATGCCCATCTTCCGGGCCGCCCCCTGGGCCATGCGCGTGCCGGTGCCCGTGGCGCACGCCTCGGCGACCGCGGCGGCGAGCGCCCCGTCCACCCCCTGGTGGCGGGTAAGGACGTCCTCGGGGAGGAAGCCGCCCCGCCCGGGCTCCGGGACCCCGGGCGCGAGCGTCCCCACGCAGGTCGGTGGCCTGCGCTCCCTGCAGCCGTTCCTGCCGTTGCCCCCGCCGCGCATCCGGTCGGCCCCGGCGTCCGTGGTCTCGCTCGCGACGCCCTCCGCGAGCCGCCGCAGCAGCCCCCGCATGTCAATCGTGCCGTCCTGGAACCTCGGCATGGTCGCGCCGCCCAGGGTCGCCGTGGGCGGCGCGCCTGACAGGCTTTGCGTTGCGGCCATCGTCCCTTTCCCAAGAATCCGACCTGTCGCGATTTCAGACTCTGGGACGATGGCCGCCTCTGCTCGGCCGACGGTCAAGCCCGACGGCCCCTTCGCTTACACCAACGTTTACGACGTGATCTTGCCAATCTGGAAGTAAAGGGATGCCTGCAGTCTCATTTGTATCGACCCAGCGTTTCGTCGCGCTTTCAAGCCCACGCAGAAATGCATGCCTCACGTTGTCGAATTTGTTTTGCCGCCATCCTTGGCTGCTGGCCTGGCCGTGCGCTACCAACCTCGGGTTGTCCGCAGCCCGGCCACCCACACTCCGGGTGTGCGCTCGGGTCGTTCGTGTCACACGCTGACCACACGCCCAGAGAAGTCTTCCGTACGGCCAGCCGTCGGCTCCTGCCTAATGCGAGGTTTACGGGGGCGCGTTGTCAGCTTGCGTCACGCCCGGCCAGCGGCGCATACCTTACGCACGGTCGTCCGGCCTGCTACGTTATCCGGCTCGTCCGCGCACATGCGGTCTATCGGCCAGCGCAGGCGGCAAACCCATCCCCGTAGCGCATCACGCTGCAGTCACCGCCTCCCAGCCGCTCCGCCGGCAGCCTGCACCCGACAGTGTCAACCAGGAACCATCTCGGAGCCGCGACAGTCCAATCCGCGACCCAACCTCGACGGCTCCACCGGAACAGGTGCGCGGGCTCCAGGTAGCCTTACCTGAAGCCCACTGCCAGTCGAAACTCCCACGCACCAGGAAGTGCGACACCGTTGCCGAGACTGCCTCAGACAGCCCGCTGGTGACCGTATCCCGCTTGATGGCACCCGTGCCGATCTCGGCCGCCCAAGCGCGGGCAACCGACTCCTCCTCGCCGTACCACTTGGCGCGGTACCCCCAGGCTGCCATGGTGACGCCAACCTCGGCCATGTCCTGCGCCTTCTCGGCCGACACGTCCTGGATGATTGAGTCGTCGAACATGACGCGCATCACGCCCTCGTCGGGGATGTCCTCGTCGAACCCGCGCGACACGCACATGATCGCCCTTGCAATATCGGAAATGGGACTCCGCAGAGCGTTTTCGTGCCTGCGGATGTTCCTCATGAGCGCGGAGTTGTCGGAGGAGACCTTGGTTGCCGTGCGTACGTGCCCACGGGACTCGTCGTAGTCGAAGTAGCCGATGCCGAAGCCCGTCAAATCGCCGAGCATCTGGAGAGCGATGCGGAAGGCTTCGCTTTGCGAAGAGATGCGCAGCGCGGGCGCGAACTCCTGGATTGTGTCCTCGGTAGACATGACCTTGCGGAACACCGTGCAGTCGGATTTCCCGAACGGAATGGAGATGGTCTTGTCCCTGTTCTTTTCACGGTCGAACAGCACGTCCGACAAGAACACCCTCATCTTTCTCACGCCCACCTCGTTGATGAGAGCGTCGAAGGTGAGGTCCACCGCCTGCATCGCATCCACGACGTCTGCGAACACACTCTGCCCGTAGGGCGACATGTCCACGCGATTGTTCATCACCGCAGGCTTGACGATACCGAAGGTTGGGAAAGCGCAGCCCGTATCATAGACAGGAGTCACGCCCACGGGCGCGAGCTCGTTGCACTCATGGTCGAAGCACACGGTGACGATTCTGTACGTGCCATCGCTTTCCATGTTGAGAAGACCGTCCGAGTGTCCAAGTGAAGATTTGGAAGATGAAGAAGATCCTGCTGAGAAACCCATGCCGCCCCTGATGTGCATCTTCAGCTGGTCGACGGCCTTCCCGCGGTAGAACGCCCGCGTGACGAAGGCGCACTCGCTCGCACCATCCTCGTCCCACGCGAGCGGTATCACCATCCGAGCGTCGTAGTGCCGTATGCGCACCTTCTTCCTGTCGAGGTCCACCCACAGCGCCCAGGCGTCCGCGCCAAGGCGCTGGCCGAGGGAACGGGACTCTCGGTATCCGACCTCGTCCGGCTGCTCCTGCAGCTTCCCGCCGGCGATGCCGCAGCGCAGCGCACCGTCGTGCTCGGCCTCGCGACCGCCAACAGACTCTACCGCAAGCTCAACCACTGGGGCTACCAGCGTAACCAGGCCGCACACGCACTCAACCGCATCGCCTACTACCTCAGGCGCAACGACATGGACGCCGCCGACGTGCTCGATGCGCTGGCGCAAACGAGAGATGCCCTCGACACCGTCCGCCGCGCGACCGGCCCGCTTGCCTCCAATGTGCGCTCTGTCGCAGAGTCGCGGATCCTCTTCCTCTAGGGACCGCAGTGCCGATCCTGAAACCCATATCCGGCCACACCTCCTGTGCCGGCGTCTACAGGTACCTCACCAAGAACGGAAGGGCACTTTTCGCGATTTTCCGCTCGAATCGGAATTCTTTGTAGGGAAAGAATGCGGCGGATTCCGGTAATAAAAAAGCCTCCCGAAGGAGGCTATTACATTTGGTCGCGGGGGCTGGATTTGAACCAACGACCTCCGGGTTATGAGCCCGGCGAGCTACCAGACTGCTCCACCCCGCAATGTCTGGGCGCACCGTGTGCGCAAGAAAGTAATATAGGGGCTACGGCAGACGATGTCAAACTCGGGCAACCAGATGTGGAGACGCTCCACATTCAGCTGAGAGGAGCGTGTCCCGCGGGGCCGGCGGGATGGGCCACGGACGAGGTCGCGCCCCTCTCCCCTACCCCATGAGAAGGGCGTCGACCAGCCGGTTATCCTCCTCGGACGGGGAACCCAGCGGAAGGCCGCACGCCTCGAAGAAGTGGCTCCCCGCAAACTGGCGGGCGCGGAAGTTGTCGTGTGCACCGTCATCCAGGTACCGAACGCGGCTCAGGCAGTCGGTAGTGGCGCAGCTGAGCACGCCATGCCGCGCAACGTAGTGCAAGTAGGCCTGGTCGTCCGACCACAGCGTGACCCCCGCCATACCCTCCAGCTCGTACGCGACGGCATACGAACCCCAACTGATCCCACGGTCGCGCCGTAGTCGTCCAGGATGGTCGCCATGCGCGTGACCCTGTGCAGCGTCGCCCGGGCGTCGATGAGAAGCGCGTTCGGGGCGGGCGGAAAGTACGCCTGGCGCGAGAGCGTGGCGAGCGCACGCGCACGCTCCTCTCCCCCCAGCACCACGGCAGGAACAGAGAGCTTCATGGAGTCGTCGGCAAACAGCTCTATGACGGAGTGCGCCACCGTGGCCTCGTCGCGCGAGGGGACGCGAAACACCAGGCTGTCGTGCGCGTGCTGAACGCAGCAGCCACGCTCGCGACGCCCGAACACCGCCTGCATCGCCTGCGCCCGCTCGTTTGCCTGCGCCCGCGTGGGAGCCTCGCCCCAGGTGCGCCCGAGCCTGAACAGGTACAGCCCAAACAGCGGGACCGTCGCGAATGGGGCTGAACACCGGCATCACGCCCTTCTCCCCACGTCCTGAGCTATCACGATGGTAGCCCAACGCAGGCATGCGTCACGTGGGGAGAGGTGCCTGCAACCGTCCTGGCCAGGCAATCCCACGGCAGCCGCCCACCATGCCCCATCAGGGCGCGGAGGAGCCACGCACCGACCTCGCAGCTCCCCCAACGCACGAGGCGGGCGCTGGCCGAATGACCGACGCCCGCCCGCGATCGAGCTCGCTGCCAACCAAGGTTAGATGACGACCTGTCCAATGAGGAGCAGGGCGTTGAGGAGGATGGTGATGATCAGCAGCGGGTTGATGAACTTGAGCCAACGGCTGAAGGGCACGTCGACCATCGCGAGGCTCGCGAGGATGAGGCCCGTGGGAGTGATGTAGGAGATGAGGCCCTGGCCGTAGTTGTACGCCGCGATGATGGCGGACTTGGAGACGCCGACCGCATCGCCCAGCGGCGCCATGATGGGGATGGACAGCACGGCGAGGCCCGAGGACGAGTTGATGAAGAAGCCCAGCACGATGTAGACCACGAGCATCATGAGGATGAACAGGATCGGGCTCATGCCAGAGACCACGCCCGAGAAGAAGTGCAGGATGGTGTCGGAGATCAGGCCGTCCTCCAGGAGGATGTTGACGGCACGGGCAACGCCCACGACCAGCGCGGTGCTCATGAGGTCACCGGCACCGCTGATGAACTGGTCCATGAAGGTCTCCTCGGGGAGGCCGCACACAAAGGCCAGGATCATGGCGCAGGCGAGAAACACCGCGGTCATGCTGTCAAACCACCACTGGGCAGTCACGATGCCCCACACCAGCACCACGAACGAGAGGCCAAACACCGCAAGGGAGATCTTCATCTTGCCCGTGAACTCGGGAGTCTCGCCCTGGGCGCCCCAGCGCTCCTCGATCTTGTCCTTGAAGTCGTAGCAGACCGACTTGCTGGGGTCCAGGCGCACCTTGCGGGCGTAGCGCAGCACGTAGGCAAACGAGATGATGGTGCCGATTGCAAGTGCGATGAAGCGCCAGCTCATGCCGTCGGCCATGGAGATGCCCGCCGCCTTGGTGGCAACGCCCGTGGCAAAGGGGTTCACGGTGGAGTACATGGTACCGACGGAGGAGCCCACGAAGATCACGGCGATGCAGGTCATTGCGTCGTACCCCGCCGCGATGAACACGGGCATGAGGATGGGGTACAGGGCGATGGTCTCCTCGGCCAGGCCAAAGGTGGTGCCGCCCGCGACCATGATCAGGCCCAACACGATGATGAGGATGTACTCCTTGCCCTTGGTCACGCGCGAGAGCGCTGCGACCGCAGCGTTGAGCGCGCCCATGTAGTTGAGCACGCCAATGCAGCCGCCCAGGATGAAGATGAACAGGATGATGTCGATGGTGTCGTACACGCCCTTGATGGGGGCGAGGAGAAACTCCAGCGCGCCCTGGGGCTGCTGGTCAACCTTCTGGTAGGTGCCCGGGATTGCGATGGGCTTGGTGATGGACCCGTCCAGGAAGCTGTCGAGACTGCCCGAGACCCCCAGCTTGTCCAGCGTCTCCTGGGTGGGGGGCATGTTCTCCTGGCTGCCGTCTGGCTTGGTGATCACGAACGCGTCCTGCGAGCTGTCGTACAGGAGCTTTGAGTACTCGCCTGCGGGGACGATGTAGGTGAGCGCCGCGGCGAAGAGCATCACGATGAAGAGCACTGTGATTGCCGTTGGGAAGTGGAGCTTGTGCTTCTTCTTCGGGGCGCTCTCCCCGCCCGTGGCCGCCTCGGCGTCCTGTGCGTCGATGGCTTCAGCTGCTGCCATGCCTCGATACCTCCAATGGTCGTGCCTGACTGTAAGAATGAGAACGAACCTCTCGACCTCCCCCATGCGAGGGCGTGCCGAGTGGGGCTAGCCCTTGCGCGCGTACACGCCGATGAGCTCAACCAGCGCGTCCGTGGCTGCCTCCATGCCCTCGACCGTTGCGTGCTCGTAGGGGCCGTGGTAGCCGTAGCCGCCCGTCCCAAGGTTGGGGCACGGGAGCCCGCGGAACGAGAGCTGGCAGCCATCGGTGCCGCCGCGGATGGGCGTCACGCGAGGCTTGATGCCGGCAGCCTCGTACGCCTCGCGCGCGAAGTCGATGGCAAATTGGTTTGACTCGATGACCTCCGCCATGTTGCGGTACTCGTCCTTGATGGTGAGGGTCACGGTGCCGCTCCCCCACTGCTCGTTCATGGTCTTCTCGATGTGGCGGAGGGTCTGCTTGCGCGCCTCGAGCGAGGCGGCATCAAAGTCGCGGAGGATGTAGGAGAGCTTGGCGCTCGCCTCGTCGCCGCTGATCTGGTACAGGTGGTAGAAGCCCTCGTACCCCTCGCTGTGGCGAGGGTCCTCAGCCTGGGGGAGCATCCCGTTGATCTGGCAGGCCAGTAGGGACGCGTTGACCATCACGTCCTTGGCGGAGCCGGGATGGACGACAAAGCCCGTGACCTCAAACTCCGCGTCGCACGCGTTGAAGTTCTGGTACTGGATCTCGTCCTCGGCGTCGCCGTCCATGGTGTAGGCGACGTCGGCGTCAAAGCCCTCCACGTCAAAGTGCGAGACGCCCGTTCCGATCTCCTCGTCGGGCGTGAAGGCGATGCGCAAGGGGCCGTGAGGCGTGCCGTCGGCGATGATGCGCTCGAGCGCGCACATGATCTCGGCGATGCCCGCCTTGTCGTCCACGCCCAGGATGGTGGTGCCGTCGGACACCAGGAGCGTGCGTCCCGCGAGCGACGGCAGCTCGGGGAACTCGCGCGACCTCAGCGTGCGGCCGCTCTCGCCCAAGGGCAGGTCCCCGCCGTCGTAGTCGTGGACCAGCCTGGGCTTGATCTCGTGGTCGCAGTAGGCCGAGACCGTGTCCATGTGGGCGATGAGCCCGAGCTTCTTGCGGCCCTCGCACCCCTCCGTGGCGGGCAGCTTGGCGTAGACGAAGCAATCGTCGCTCACGCAGACGTCGGGCACGCCCATCTCGCGAAGCTCGTCCGCAAGCATGTTTGCGAGGTCAAACTGCACCTTTGAGCTTGGGCAGCACGAGTCGTTGTTCTCGTCGCTGGGCGTGCGGACCGCGACGTAACGCAGGAGGCGGTCGATTGGCTGCATGGATTTCTCCCCTCTTCGATGCATGGAAGAGAGCGACCAACCTAAAAGATGGCCACATCTCTTCCATATCAGTTTCATGTAACCTTTTGGAAATATAAAAGTGAAAATCGTTTACACGTTCGAAACTTTTGCAAGCGATACACGTTCCTCCGTGAACGGCGTGTGCGAATTGTAAACGGCTTATATTCATGCTTCACTCTCTGATGTAAGCGGAGCACCCGCGCACGACCCGTCGCTCGGCGAGGGGCCAACAACCCGCCCTGCTGCGCTACCGTAGTGGCAGTGAAATCGAGGCGCCCTCGGGGGCGTGCGGGGAGGCATCACATGTCGCAGGACAGCTGGAGAAACGCGTTCCACCTCATGCCGGCCACGGGAACCATCGACCGGGTGGATGGCTTCTGTCAACGGGATGGCAGCTACGTGGTAGATGCCCACCAGACGCTCGCGGGCTCGGCATCTCGCCCCGTGCGCTTCTCGAGCCACAACCTCATCCACTGGTCGGTCGAGAGGAACCCGCAGCCGGAGCCCACGGCCGACGACCCGCAGGTGCCTGCCGCCATGCCGGACGAGCTCGTGGACCATGGCTTTGACTTCTCCTCTCCCCAGGAGTTTGTGGACGACGAGGGCAGGACCCTCGCCATCGCCCTAATGCGGACCTCAGACACCTCCTACGTCAACACCCGAGGCGGGCTCAAGTGGGAGGACTGCCTGACCATCCCGCGCCAGGTGGGCCGCGCGGAGGACGGGAGCGTGACGCAGCTCCCCGTGGAGGAGCTGGCAGAGCTCCACACCTTTGAGGCGAGCATGGACCCGCACGCGGGCGGCCTGTTCCGCAACCACCGCGCCGACATCCGGCTTCAGGGGATCACGGGCGAGAAGTTCACGGTCGTGCTGGACGAGGAGCTGTACGTGAGGCACCGCGAGGGCGTGCTGTACCTGGGCTTCCGCGGTCCCAACCCGCACACCGTGGGTGGCGGCAGGACCGAGGTGGGGGCTCCCATCGGCCACGTGGACGACCTCAGGATCGTGGTGGACGAGTCCGCCGTGGAGCTGTTTGCCAACGGCGGGAAGTACGCCTTCGCCACGCGCTGGTTCCCGCTCACCAAGACCATGCTCGTGCGCATGAACGTGGACGCGGCGTTCGCGCGCGGATGGGGCATGGCGGACGGCGTGAGCGACACCTACCGCGGCTAGGGTCGCGAGGAAGGGGTGGTCGAGATGGACGCGCTCTGCGCACTGGGTAGCCTCGCCATCGGCTATGCATGCGGCAGCTTCCTCACCGCCGACGTGGTGAGCCGCAGGAGGTGTGGCAAGTCCGCCTTCGACATCGGGGTGGGCAACCCGGGCATGGCAAACGTGGGGCACGAGCTGGGCAAGGGGGCCGCCGTCGAGGTGCTGGCGGGTGACATCCTCAAGACCGTCGCCTCGTTCGCACTCGCGCGGGCAGCCTTCCCTGCTGCCGCGGACGCAGCGGGGACCTTCGCGGTGCTGGGGGCGACCCTGGGGCACAACTATCCCGCCTGGCACCACTTCAAGGGCGGCAAGGGGGTTGCCACGACCTGTGCGGGCATCATCCTCGTCTCCCCGCTCCTGGGCTCCGTCGCGTCGGTCGCGGGATTCGCGACCGTGCTGGCGACCGGGTACCTGTGCCGCGGGGCCATGGCAATACCGCTCTGCTACACCGCGCTCGAGGCCCTCTTTGGCAGCTGGGGAAAGGCCCTCTTTGGCCTGGTGCTCTCCGTGCTCATGTACCTGGCCCATCGAGACGCGATCCGCGGCATCCCCACGGGCCAGACACCCCGTGCCGCCATAGCGGAGAGGTTCCACAAGAGGGGGTAGGCCCCGTCGTTGTGCAAAGGAACCGCAAGCAGCGCTGGACCACGGTCAACCCTAGCGCGACAACCTGCTGAGAAAAATCGAGTTGTGGCAGTCTGAACCCGCTGGGCTGTCTACCCAGCGCCGCGAGAGGCGGTGCCTCACGCTCACGACCATTCGTGCGCGACAACCTGCTGAGGAAACTCGAGCTGTGGCAATGGGACCGAGCAGGAGAGGCCCGAACGATTGCCACAACTCAATTTTTCTCAGCAAGTCAACCTTGCGCAGGGAGCAAACGTACGGAAAACCTGATGCAGGAGGGGTAATCCGTCAATCTCAATTGCCACAACTCAAGATTCCTCAGCACTCTGCGCGCGCGACCGAACCAGGATCCCCGCACGGCCGCCCAGAGGACAACAACGACATCCCGACGCCCCTACGCCTCGTCGCCGTCGCGCATGAAGCGGGGCGGCGCGTCGGTGCCGGAGACCTCGGCGATGTCGAGCAGCGCGTCTGCGACGGCGTCGTCCCAGCAGGGGCCGATGTGCCAGCGGGCGGCTTCGGCCGCCTCCCGCGTGGCGTTGGCCACGGCGACGGAGTTGGGTATCTCGCCCATGATCTGGAGGTCGTTCTCCGCATCGCCAAAGAAGACGACCTCGTCGGGACCAATTCCCAGGGCCTCGAGCAGGTGCCGCAGGCTCGTGCCCTTGTTGACCCCGCGGGGCAGCACGTCGAACCAGTTGGGAACCGGGGGCACCACCACGAGCTCGGGCGCGACGCGCGCCGCCTCGCGCCGCACCCAGTCCATTGCCTCGTCCTCCTCGCAGGCGACGGTCGCGGCGATCACGTCGATGTCCGGCACCTGCGAGACGATCGTCCCGTTGAACTTGAACCGACGCTCGTATGGCGCCACCTGCGCGGGGGTGGCGCCTAGCACGTACGCGGGATTGGAGAGGTCGGTCTTGGCGGGATAGACCACCACAAAGACGCCCGGCACGGGGGCGAAGGCGTCCGCAAGGCGTTGCAGGGCACCGCAGTCGAGGTAGCGTGCCCACACCAGCTCGCCGTCCACCTTGACCTTCTTGCCGTTGGAGACGATGCCCGTCTCGAAGCAGGAGTCGTCACCCGCGAAGAACCGGTGCAGCTCCTGCTCGTCCCTCCCCGTGGCGGGGCCAAACCTCACGCCCGAGGAGCGTAGCGTCGAAATCGCCCTGAGGGTCCTCTCGTCCACCCGGTCCTGGCCAAAGGGCAGGAGCGTGTTGTCCATGTCGCTGAGCGCTAGCCTGATCATCTGCCGCATCCCCTCCAAGCGTCACCCAGAGCAGCATAGCATCGGGCGGCGGAGAGGTGCCCTAGCCCCGCTCGAGGAGGTCGGGGCGGTTGATGCGCATGAGGATCTGCTCCACGTCGAGCAGGTTCCAGAGCAGGGCGGGCGTGCGGCGCCCGCGCTCGTAGACGCACACGCTGGGGTTGCCCTCCCAGAGCGGCTCGCCCAAGGTCCTGATGTCGCAGATGCGGTCGTAGGGAATCACGCGCGCCCTGCCCAGGAGCGGGACCACGCGGAGGTAGTCGGAGTGCGTCTCCACGCGGTAGCGGCCGAACATTGCCCACACCGCCCAGGTGGTCACCACGAACGAGCAGAAGAACGTGATCGCCACGTGGATGTCCACGTCCAGGAGCCCCAGGCGCTGGAGCAGGCACACGAGGATGCCCGCACCGCCCATGCAGCCCATCGCGTACACCAGCATGCGCGTGAACGTCTTGGACGCGCGGTAGGTATCGTGGTGGCTGTGGTGGCGCTCGGCGATGTCGGTGTCCGAGACGATCTGGAAGATTGCGGAGAAGATGGGAATGCCTCCGGTGATTGCGACGAGGAACGAGATGCTCATGGCCGCACCACCACCCAACGGGCCCTGGGCGCCCGGGGGAGGGGACGGCAGCAGCGCGGCGCCGCAATCGCGACGTCACGAGCCTCTTCCCCTGTCAGCCTCACGCGAGCCATCTGCACTCCCCCATCCTGCTCAAGGATGCTAGCGGAGAAATGTTGCGTGTTGTGCAAACAACATGTGTGCGGCATCAGATTTACCGCGGGCGGCTGAGCCGGCATCTACGTTACGGAGGCATGACGCCAAGGCCACATCCCCCACACAATCCCAAGCGAGCCACCGTGCGACGGGGGCGGCAGGGGCCAACCAGTCGCGCGCCAGGACGGCGGGCATGCACGCCGAGCGGGGCCGCACCCCACGGACGCGGGTGGGGGGGCACGGGACGGTGCCTCTCCCCCATCCGCGACCGCGCACGTTCGGGGAGCGCCTCCTACACCTGCGGGCGGGCGAACTTCGCCACCAGGTGCTGGAGGAGGTCCACCGTCTTCTCCATGCTGGGAACGGGGATGAACTCGCGCACCGAGTGGGCGTTGTAGCCGCCCGTGGCGATGTTGGGGCACGGGAGCCCACGGAAGGTGAGCTGGCTGCCGTCGGTGCCACCACGCACGGCGACGACCTTGGGCTCGATGCCGACCTCGCGATGCGCCTCCAGCGCGTTGTCAACCAGGAAGTCCAGGCCCTGGAACCGCTCCGCCATGTTGCGGTACTCCTCGCGGATGCTCACCTCGACGGTGCCCTCGCCGTAGCGGTCGTTGAGGAACGCGGCGATCTTGCGCAGCGTCTCCTCGCGGGCGGCGAAGAGCTTTGAGTCGAAGTCGCGCACGATGTAGGTCAGGCGGACCGAACCGGCGGTGCCCCTGATGTCGATGGGATGATAGAAGCCCTCGCGGCCCTCGGTGTGCTCGGGACGCTCCGCCGCGGGGACCATCTGCTCAAACTCGCTCGCCACGGTGATGGCGTTGACCATCACGTCCTTGGCGCTGCCCGGGTGGACCATGACGCCCTTGATGGTGACGGTCGCCTCACTCGCGGTGAAGGTCTCGTAGTTGAACTCGCCCAGGGCCTCGCCGTCCACGGTGTAGCACCAGGAGGCGCCAAACTCGTCGAGGTCGAGCAGAGACGCGCCGTGACCAATCTCCTCGTCGGGAACGAAGGCGATCTTGAGGGTGGGGTGCGGGAGCGTGGGGTCGCCCTGGAGCCGGGCGAGAAGCGAGCAGATCTCGGCCAAGCCGGCCTTGTCGTCGGCGGAGAGGAGCGTGCTGCCGTCGCTGCACACGATGTCCTGACCCACGAACTGGTTCAGGTCGGGGACCTGCTCGGGCGAGGTGGAGACCTCGCGGCCGTCCTCCACCCCGGCGACCAGGTTGCCACCCTCGTAGTGCACCACGTGCGGCCTCACGCCCGAGGCCGGGGCGTCAAACGAGGTGTCAATGTGGGAGCAAAGGCCAAGCGCGGGAAGGCCCTCGGCACCCGCGGACGCGGGGACGGTCCCCAGCACGTAGGCATGCTCGGTCACCTGGACGTCCCGCACGCCAAGGGAGCGGAGCTCGTCTCCCAGGTAGGCAGCCATCTTGTGCTGGCTGGGGGTCGAGGGGGTCTGCGCCTCGTTCTGGGGGTCGGACTGGGAGTCGATCTGGACAAAGCGCATGAAGCGCTCGACGACGTCGGGAAGCTGCTCTTGTGCCACGTCTGTCTCCTTATGGCTCGTCGCGCGGCGCGCCGCCCGGCGCACCCGCGCGGGGTTCCTGTTCAACGTGACAACTGTAGCGCAGCCTTTGCCGCAACCGCGGCACGGGCCGACCCTCCTCGGCTACGACACCAGGTGGCGCCTGACCGAGACGAGCATGCGCGATGTGAGCCCGCAGCTTGCAAGGTAGCTCTCGACCGACCCGTATCCCTTGATCAGCCTCCTGCGAACCGTGCGCATGGCACTGGCGAGCGTGAGGAGGTCGGGGTGCTCCCCGCTTCCGCGAAGGGCGTCCTCCACCAGGTCCACCGAGGCAAACGACAGCAGGTAGTCGCGCAGTATGTCATGCTCCGAGACCCTGCACAGCCCCAGCAGCAGCATCGACGTGACGCCCGTGCGGTCCATGCCCGCCGCGCAGTGGAACAGGACGCAGTCCGAGGGCTCCGCCGTCGCCATGAACGAGAAGACCTGGCGCACGGCCTCGCGGTTGGAGAGCATGGCGAGGTAGCCCCCCACCAGGTAGTCGTCCATCCCGTCGCCCTCCGCAAGGTCGGAGTCGTGCATGTTGACGCTATAGAGGGAGGCGTTGTGGTAGCGCACGCGCGGGTCGTTCGCAAAGACGTCGGGCGCCCGCTTGACCTCGAACTCGCTGCGAAGGTCCACGTCCATGGTCACACCATATGCGCGCAGGAGCCCCGCGTCGTCCTCGCTCAGCTCGTTGGTGTCACCGGAGCGCAGGAACCGGTGAGGGAGCGTTGGTCCCCACGGCGTCTTGTAGCCACAGAGCTCGCGCAGGTTGTAGCCGGTCGCGAGCCTGAGGATGCCGGTGCGCCTCTGTACTATGTCCTCGGCACTGGAACCCATGTCCCCTCTCCCCTGGCATCCCCTCGCAAACCCACGCGCACATGGTATCAGGCGTTTGTGGAATGCCACCGTCCACCGGGGGATCGCATCCGCGAGCGTGGCGGGAATGGGACGGACGGACGAGCACGGGGCGCGAGCGGCAGGTGAGAGGTGCCGCGCAAGGGCGTTGCCCGCGCATTCGATGGCGCCAGCGACTCCGTCTGCGTCCCAAGAGAAGGGGCGGCGCCGGGAACCGTGTCCCGACGACGCCCCCTAGTCAAAACCGATGGGCCCTGCCTACTTGACCCCGGCCTTACGCTTGGCGCGCTCTATCTCGGCCAGCTGCTCGGGCGAGAGGCGGATGCCGTGCGACTCTCCCCCACGCTCGTTCACGATGGAGTCGCCGTAAGTGCGGTGGTAGCGGCTCTCGTCCACGTAGGGTGCCACCACGTGGGTGGTGGGATCCTGCGGGTTCTGGAGCTTGAAGGAGCCACCGTTCTTGTAGTTCTCCTTTGCGACCGAGATCATGAGCTTGATTCGGTTGAGCTGGTTGACCTCGGACGCGCCGGGGTCGTAGTCGATGGCCACGATGTTGCTCTCGGGATGCATCTGGCGGAGCCGCTTGATGACCGACTTGCCCACCACGTGGTTGGGCAGGCACGCAAACGGCTGGGCGCACACGATGTTGGGCGTGCCGCTGTCGATGAGGTCCACCATCTCGGCGGTGAGGAGCCAGCCCTCGCCCATGGTGTTGCACAGCGAGAGGACCTTGGACGCCTTGTCCGCGAGCTCGAAGATGTCCTCGTAGGGCGTGAAGCGCTCAGACTCCCTGAGCATCTCGTCGATGGGCTTGCGCAGCCCCTCGATCGCGTCGATCCCGATGCCATGGGTGAGCCTGGTCGCCGCCTTGGTCCCCAGCTCGTGGTTCATGTTGATCTGGTTGGACATGCCAAACAGGAAGAAGTCCATGAGGCCCGGGACGTCGGCCTCGCAGCCCTCCTGCTCGATGACCTTCACGAGCTCGTTGTTGGCCGTGGGGTGGAACTTTACCAGGATCTCGCCCACCACGCCCACGCGCGGCTTGCTGCGGTCGTTCACGAGCGGCAGCGTGTCAAAGCGGCGCACGGTGTCGCGGCACAGCTCGTAGAAGGCCTTGCGGTCGGCGCTGTGGGTCAGGAGGGTCTTGGCGCGGCTCATGAACGAGTCGTACAGGCGGTTGGCGGAGCCCTTCTCGGCCTCGTAGGGACGCGTGCGGTACAGCACCTTCATGAGGAGGTCGCCGTAGAGCAGCGCATATCCGGCCTTGAGGATGAGCTTGGGCTTGAGGATGTTCCAGCCCGGGTTCTTCTCGTCCAGCCCGCCCGCGACGGAGAGCGAGATCACCGGGATGTCCGGGTGGCCGGAGTCCTTGAGCGCCTTGCGGATGAGGCCGATGTAGTTGGTGGCGCGGCAGCCGCCGCCGGTCTGGCTGATGAGCACTGCGGTGCGGCTGAGGTCGTACTTGCCCGAGAGGACCGCCTCCATGAGCTGCCCCACCACGAGGATGGACGGGTAGCAGATGTCGTTGTTGACGTAGCGGAGGCCGATGTCCACGGCGGAGTGGTCGACGGAGGGCAGCAGCACCACGTTGTAGCCTTCGGAGCGCAGAATCGCCTCGACCATCTCGAAGTGGATGGGCGACATCTGCGGTGCCAGGATGGTGTAGCCCTCCTCCTGCATCTCCTTGGTGTAGCGGACCTTCTCGAACGCGGCGCTCTTGGCCTCGCGGTACACGGGGGTGCGGCGCGAGAGGTCGGTCTGGCGCGCGTGCTCAAGCGAGCCGTCCGCCATGTGCACGCCCACGGGACCCGCCTCGGTGGCGATACCCGCGGCCGTCTCGCGCTCGAGCTCGGCGTGCTGTTCCTTGAGGGCCGCCATGAGAGAGCGCACTCGGATGCGCGCGGCCCCCAGGTTGCTGACCTCATCGATCTTGAGAACGGTGTAGATCTTGCCCGACGCCTCCAGGATCTCCTGCACCTGGTCGGTGGTGAGGGCGTCCAGGCCGCAGCCAAAGCTGTTGAGCTGGATAAGGTCGAGGTCGTTCCTGCTCGCCACAAAGCGCGCCGCACGGTACAGGCGGCTGTGGTACATCCACTGGTCCACCACGCGGATGGGACGCTCGGGCCTCATCTTGTGGGCGACGGAGTCCTCGGTGAGAACCGCAAAGCCAAAGGAGTGCACCAGCTCGGGGATGGCATGGTTGATCTCGGGGTCGTTGTGGTAGGGGCGACCGGCGAGCACGATGCCGTGGCCGTCGTGGTCCTCGATCCACTTGAGGGCGTCGTCGCCCATGCGGTGCATCTTGTCCTTGAACTCCAGGTCGGCGTCCCAGGCGAAGTTGACCGCCTCGTCGATCTCGCGGCGCGTGATGGGCTCTCCGCGGAAGCGACCCTTGCCGTGGCCAGCGTCCTCGGCGCGCTGCTGTGCGATGACCTCGAACAGGCGACGCTTGAGCTCCCGTTTGTTGTCGTAGGGGATGAAGGGGTCCAGGTACTCCACCTTGGGGTTGCTCAGCTCGTCCACGTTGAGCTCGAGCGACTGCGGGTAGCTCATCACGATCGGGCAGTTGTAGTGGTTGGTGGCGGTGTCGTCCTCCTGGCGCTCCCAGCGAATGCAAGGCATCCAGATGAAGTCGGGGTCCTTGGCGAGGAGGTTCATGATGTGGCCGTGGCTCAGCTTGGCCGGGTAGCACACCGACTCGGAGGGCATGGACTCAATGCCCGCCTCGTAGGTCTTCTTGGTGGTCTGGTCGCTCAGAACCACGGAGAAGCCCAGCTTGGTGAAGAAGGCGTGCCAGAAGGGATAGTCCTCGTACATGTTGAGGGCACGGGGGATGCCCACGGTGCCGCGCGGCGCCTCGTCGGGGTCCAGGCACGGACGGTCAAACAGGAGCTTGATCTTGAGCTCGAACAGGTTGGGGGCGTCGTTCTTGGCCTTCTTGGAGCCGCCGGCGCCCTTCTCGCAGCGGTTGCCCGTGATGAAGCGGCGCCCGTTGCTGAAGCTGTTGACGGTCAGCAGGCAGTTGTTGGAGCAGCGCCCGCAGTGGACGTTGGTGTGCTTGACCTTGAGGTTGTCGATCTCGTCGCGCGAGAGGATCGTGGAGATGCCGTTGGCGCCCGCACGGTCGCGGGCAAGGAGGGCGGCACCAAAGGCGCCCATGGTCCCGGCGATGTCGGGACGAATCACCTCTCGTCCGGTGAGAAGCTCGAAGGCGCGCAGCGTGGCGTCGCTCATGAAGGTGCCACCCTGCACCACCACGTACTTGCCGATCTGATCGTAGTCGCGCAGCTTGATGACCTTGAACAGCGCGTTCTTGATCACCGAGTAGGAGAGGCCCGCGGCGACGTCGCCGATGGTGGCACCCTCCTTTTGGGCCTGCTTCACGCGGGAGTTCATGAACACGGTGCAGCGGCTGCCCAGGTCGATGGGGTGCTCGCCGTGAACGGCCGCCTTGGCGAACTCCTGAACGCTCATGCCCATGGAGTCGGCGAAGTTCTGGATGAACGAGCCACAGCCCGAGGAGCAGGCCTCGTTGAGCATGATGTGCTCGATGACGCCACCCTTGACCTGCAGGCACTTCATGTCCTGGCCACCGATGTCGAGGATGAACTCGACGTCGGGCACAAAGGACTTGGCGCCGCGGAGGTGCGCAACGGTCTCGATCTCGCCGGAGTCGGCCTGGAGCGCCTCGATGAGGATGCCCTCGCCATAGCCGGTGGTGGTCACGTGGCCGATGGTGCAGTCACTGGGCAGGTGGTCGTAGATGTCGTCCATGATCTTGCGCGCGGTGCCCAGCACGTCGCCGTTGTTGTTGTCGTACCAGGTATAGAGGAGCTGGCCGTCCTCCCCCACCACAGCTGCCTTCATGGTGGTGGAGCCGGCGTCGAGGCCGATAAACACGCGCCCATGGTACTTGGTGAGGTCGCCCTTGGGGACCACCTGCCTGTCGTGTCGCTCCTTGAACTCGCGGTAGTCCTCCTCGGTGGCAAAGAGCGGGTCGAGACGCGCGACCTCGGAGCCCTGCGTGCCCTTGAGGTTGTCGAGCGCCGTGATTACCTGCGCAAAGGTAACCTGCTTGTCAGACTCGCCGGCAAGCGCTGCACCGGTCGCGACGAAGAGGTGGGCGTTCTGGGGGATCACGCGGTGCTGCTCGTCCAGGTCGAGCGTGACGTAGAAGCGCTTGCGCAGCTCGGAGAGGTACTGCAGCGGGCCGCCCAGGAAGGCGACGTAGCCGCGGATGGGGTGACCGCAGGCGAGGCCCGAGACGGTCTGGTTGGCGACCGCCTGGAAGATGGAGGCTGCCACGTCCTCGCGCGCGGCGCCCTCGTTGAGCAGGGGCTGGACATCGGACTTGGCGAAGACGCCACAGCGGCTGGCGATGGGGTAGATGTGCTGGGCGCCCTTGGCAAGCTCGTTGAGGCCGCCAGCGTCCGTCTCCATGAGGGAGGCCATCTGGTCGATGAAGGCGCCCGTGCCGCCGGCGCAGGTGCCGTTCATGCGCTGCTCGATGCCGTTGTCAAAGTAGATGATCTTGGCATCCTCGCCACCCAGCTCGATTGCGACGTCGGTCTGGGGGATGAGCGTCTCGACTGCGCGCTTTGAGGCGATGACCTCCTGCACGAACTCGAGGTCGAGCCAGTTCGCCAGCAGCATGCCGCCGGAGCCGGTGATCGAGACGCGCATGCTGGGGTCGCCGATAACGGACTCGGCGCGCTCGAACAGGGCGCGCGCGGTGGCCCGGACGTCGGTGTGGTGACGCTCGTAGTTGGCGTACACCAGCGTGTCGTTCTCGTCGATCACGGCAAGCTTGACGGTGGTGGAGCCCACGTCGATGCCAAGGCGCAGGTGAGCGTGGCGCAGGTCAACGGGGTTCTTGGGGTACAGCTCGGCCCCACGCTGGGCGAGCTCGATGCCGCGGTTGGCGCGAGCCTGCTCCCTGTTGGACTCGGGGTAGTTAGTCATGGTCCGTCTCCTTCATATCAAGCATGTCAAGGCAAATGGCGTTGACGTCAAACTCCAGGCTCTTGCCGTACAGGTCGCCCGGGCGCACGAACATGAGCGCCGTCATCAGGCGCGCCATGGCGGGCACGGACTCCTCCATGCCGGTGGCGAGCCAGCGCTCCAGGACGCCGACCTCCGCCGAAATGGCGAAGGTGAGGTAGTAGTCGAAGAAGGGGATTGCCCGAACATCCAGGCCGTCGAGGGCGCGGTCCTGCACGGTCTCGCGCGCCATGCGCTTGACCCTCTGCGAGAACGCGGGGTCGCCCCCCTCCCCCAGCAGCGGGCGAAGGTACGGGCGCTCGGCGAAGTAGGTGAGAATTTCAACCGATCCCGGGCAGGGGCGGAAGTGCGAGATGGCATCCTCGAGCTGGTCGAGGGAGGCGCAAGCAAGGTGCTCCACCAGGGGGCGGAGGTCCGCGATGGTCTCGTCCTCGATGGCGTTGACGAGGTCGGGGATGTCCTTGAAGTGGGAGTAGAAGGTGCGGCGCGTAACGCCGGCCCGGTCGCTCACCGCAGTGACGGTCACCTGGGAGAGGTCGCCCGCCGCCTCGATCTCGGCGGCGAGGGCGTCGCGCAGCGCTCGCCGTGTGCGCTTGCTACGCCGGTCGAGCTGGCCGGTCGACACTTGCGTCCCCCTCACCTGGACCCCCTCCGACGCCGTGTCTCGAAGTGCTGGTCGCATGATCTGTGGGTCTCCGTTTCTTCACATCGTGTGCAGTTTTGCACAGCGCGTGAAGTATTGCACAACGTGAGAAGGAATTCTGCCCTCGAAACGACCATTCGTGGGGAGACACAATCGCTTCACAGTGGGGCGGGCGTTTGCAGCGGAGGGAACGAGGCGGCGCGACCCGTATGTCCCGTTGTGTTGGCAGCAAACTCCTGATGTGAGTACACACATCGGGCTTTCGCTACCAATCTCACCCCAAGGAGAAACTAAATGGCAGCAGGTTCCCGATATGAGCACTCACATCAGGAGTTATCTGCCAACCTTGCTTTCATGTCACGGAGAATGTTTCCTCTACCTGCACTTTCTCATTTGAAACAATCCACCCATACAGACAGTCATGCCAGGAAGTACTCACATCGGTACTCTTCTGCCATCGTTAAATCCTTTATTCTTATCACCTATCGTGGCAAAGAGCTCGACGAGGAAAGATGGCACCCCGAGAGACCCGCAGACAGAAAGTGGCCCTCTTCCATTCCTCGGCCAATGATGGTCTCGCCCCGCGCAAGCGCGGGAGCCCATAGATTCCCCGACTGGGGAGTCACATAAAAGGGCTCGTAGAAGAGAGAGGCGGGGGCTCGGGACAAGTGTGGTGCGTATCAGCGGTGGCGCCTTTCCGCGCGAACGCGTCCGGGCGATCCTCGGCTCTCGCGACCCCATCTCCCTGTCGTCTGGCCTGGCCGTGTTCGAAATCGCGCCCTGTGTGTACACGCGGGACGCACTTTCTGACAGAGGCAAGGTTCAGATGCCCTGCCAACAGGGATAGCGCATCGGTGGGAGAGCGTCCGTGTCGGAAATCACGTACGGCGTGTACACATGGGACGCACTTTCTGGCATCCGGGGGTCAAAGGAGACCTCCACCTGTCAATAATCGCGCACCGTGTGTACACACGGGATGAACTTTTCGGCGAGAGCGGAGCCCCAGCGTTGCACCAACAGGAAAAACGCAGTGGTGGGGCATGCACCATGTCGGAAACACGTAGCGTGTGTACACGCGGGACGTGATTTCGGGCGGAGCCCGTTTGTCAACGTCCGCGCGGACGGTGCCGATGCTCGGGAACGGAGCGACGCCCTCCCCCGAGTGGCCCGCCCCGTGGCGGAGCGGTCCTCTCGCCCCGTTGCTGCATCTCTCCTCTTCTTAGGCTCTTAGAGGCCTCTCGAGGTGGATAAACGGGGGCCGACCCCGCGAACGCGCGGAACCGGCCCCGATGAAAGGTAACGCATCCGCCGCCAAACTCGGCGAAGAAACCTACTTGACCACGTTTCCGTCGGCATCATACCGGTAGAACCCCTCGCCGACCGCGATGCCCGTCTTTCCCTCGTCCACATAGCCCTTGAGCAGCGAGACCATCTGCCCCGCGGGAGACGTTGGGTCGTCAGCGCCCGGCTGCATTGAGATGATCTTGAGCGCGAGGGGCAGGCCGACCTTGTCAATCTTGCGGAAGGGGGTCTGGTCGGGGGTGGCCCAGGTGTCGAGCTCCCAGCACAGGTCGACCGTCGCCGGGTCGGTCACACCTGTCGCCACCAGGTACAGCGCTGCCTTGAACCAGGGGATCAGCAGCGTGTTGAGGATGTAACCCGGTTGCTCCTTGTTGAGCTTGAGCGGGACCATGCCAATTGCGTGGGAGAATTGCTCGGCCAGCCGGAACGACTCGTCGCTGGTGCGGTCGTGGCGCATGAGCTCCGTGAGGTTGTTGCGCCAGATCTGGTTGGCAAAGTGGAGGGTCATGTAGCGGTCGGGGCGACCGGTGGAATCCGCGAACGTGCTCGGCAGGAACGTGGACGAGTCGGTGAGGAGCAGCGTCCTCTTGGGCAGGTGGCTCGATAGCCGCTCGTAGAAGTCACGCTTCTGGTCGGGGTCCTCGTTGATGCACTCGATGACCACGTCCGCGTCGCCAAACGCCTGGTCCATGTCGGTCACGAGGCGGATGCGCGAGAGTCTCTCCCCCGCTTGCTCCTTGAGCTGGTCGATCTCCTCGTCTGTGAGGTCGCGGTCGTCGGAGAGGCCACGGCAGTACTGGCTGCGATCCGCCTTCCAGGCGTCGAGCGCCGCGAGGATCTGACGGCGCACCGCCTGAAGGCGCGGCTTGGCACGTTCGACGGAGGCCTCGCTCCTAAGCCAGACGGTGGTCTCGAAGCCCTTGTACGCGACCATCGACGAGATCTGGCTTCCCTCCGTCCCGCACCCCGCAATGGTGACCCTCTTGACGTCGCTGATGTCCATCCCGACCGCTTCCCTTCAAAGAATTTGCAGTGCCGGCGCACGAAGGATGACCCCACGCGCCATGACCACCGTGCACGGTATGCCCGCAGGCGCGTGCGCAGGGGAGAAAATCGGCAGATGGGGTCGTGGGCACGTGAGATGGGCGGGAGCTACCGCGACAGGAACCCGTCCAGGCGGGAGAGCGCCAGGTCGTACCGCTCGACCTCGTGCTGCATATGATTTCCCGGCCCAACCTCGAACGCGACCTCGCAGCCGCATCCCCGTAGAATCATGGCGCACGCGCCCATGTCGTCCTCAACCGAGCGCAGCATAGGCTGCGGGGCATGCTTCTCTCGGCTGCCAACGGAAAGGAAGGCAAAGCGCCCCGATAGGCCCGTCCCCGGCGCCGTGCAGACCGCGCGCAGGTGGTCGACCCACCCCGGGTACCAAACCGAGCCGGAGATGCACCCGCAAGCGTCAAAGCACCCGGCATGAGCGAACGCATACAGCGAGAACAGCCCTCCCAGCGAGTACCCGCAAACCGCCCTTCGAGAAGGCAAGAGGTGCCACCCCCGCTCCAGAGAGGGCATCGCGTTGGCAGTCAGCCACTCCAGGGTCGTGGCGGCGTTGCCGCCGTAGTCCGGGAGTCCACGGAAGGCCGACTCCGCCGGCCAGGGCGTGAGGTTGTCTCCCCAGTCCCCCACCGGCACGCGCACGATGCTGGACGTCCGCCCTGCCGCGACGCGCGCGAGGTCGAACGGGAACTCGGGCGCATCTATCACGTAGATGACGGGTCCGGTCGGGCCGCCGGCGCCGGGGAACAGCTCAGTGTCGGCGCCATCCTCCCAGACAGGCCGTCCGCCCTCCTCGGGACGTCCCTCGTCCGCCGCGCCATTCCGCAAGAGGCCAACGGATGCGGTCGCGTCCCTGTTGCCCCGATCCTCTCTCCCCGTCATGGCATCCCCTCTCGCCCGCCTCACCCATCGTCCCATCATGTCCCGACAGCGCGCCGCACCCCACCCCGCATGCGGCGGCTCATTCGTCACGCATGCCGTTTAAGGAATCTTATGGGATATGCGCCTGCGGTGCTTCGACATCCCCAAGGGAGTCTGCGCGCGCCGCACCAGATAGAATCCAAGCAACCGCGGGCTAACCCACCATCCACAAGAACGTGCCTCTGCCGGACAAACCTTGGCGCGACGCGGTACGGGGAAATGGGGTCCACCATGACTCGCGGTGACGGCCACCTTGGTGGCGAAAAGAGCCTTACGAGAAGGTCGTTCCTGCTCGCCGGCCTGATGGGCGCCGCGGGCCTGGCGGGCTGCTCGTCCGTCCCCGCGCTCCCGATGGCTGGTGGCTCGGACGGGACGACCTCCCCCACGGGGGGATCGGCCCACGGCGATGGAGCCGCCGTCACCATCGACGGGGCCGCATGGCGCTATGACCGGGACAACGACATCTACTACCAGATCGGCGTCCGCTACTGCGCAAACCCTGCCGCGTCCGAATACGAGTCGATGGCAATCTACGTACCCGGCGCGTACTTCGTCGGTACGAGCAACGGCAACGGGACCTACACCTGCCACGTGGACGAGTCCGAGACGGTGGGTGCCTACGCGGCATCCGCCGCACCCGTGGTGATCCCCGTGAACACCGCGGGCTACTCCGCCCAGAGGGCGCCCGCCTCCTACGAGCCGGACGGCCTCGCCGAGTACCTTGAGGCGGGGCTGGTCTACGTCTACGCCGGCTGTCGCGGTCGCAACAACGGGACGAACCCGGACGGAACCGCGTTCGCAGGCGGCGCACCATGGGGCGTCACCGACCTCAAGGCAGCCGTGCGGTGCCTGCGCTACAACGCCGGCTCCATCCCCGGGGGAGCCAAGCGCGTCTTCACCTTTGGGCACTCGGGCGGCGGGGCGCAGAGCTCGCTCATGGGGGCGACGGGGGACTCCGCGCTCTATACCCCCTACCTGCAGGCGATCGGCGCCGTGCTCACCGACGACAACGGGACTAGCATCAGCGACGCAATCACCGGCTCCATGTGCTGGTGCCCCATCACCGCGCTCGATATCGCGAACGAGGCCTACGAGTGGATGATGGGACAGTTCTGCGCCAGCGGGACGAGGGCGGGCGGAACGTGGACCGCGCTCTTCTCCCATGACCTCGCCCGCAAGTTTGCGGATTACGTCAACGACCTCGACATCACCGACGTCGACGGCAACACGCTCGCGCTGCAGGAGGGTGGGGAGGGAATCTACACCTCGGGCAGCTACTACGACCAGGTGAAGTCCGCGATCGAGACGTCGCTCAACAACTTCCTCCAAGACACGCGATTCCCCTATACGCCCGGCTCCAGGTCGATGGCGGACGGCGGGTTCGCGGGAGGTGGAGGGACGGGAGAGAGGACCGCGGGCATGGATGGCGTGGACGGTGCCGTGATGCACGTTGCCTCCGCAGCGACCGAGGACGACAGCCCGTCGGACGGGAACGAACCAGTCACCTACGACACGGCGGAGGACTACATCGCCTCGCTCAACTCCGACACCGAATGGATTGCCTACGACCCCTCGTCCAACACGGCAACCATCACGAGCGTGGGCGAGTTCGTGCGGCACCTCAAGCGCGCCTCCAAGGACGTGGGAGCCTTCGATGCGCTGGACAGAAACCGCGCCGAGAACTTCCTGTTTGGCAACTCGCATGCGGACGCCCTGCACTTTGACCCCATCATGTCCGGCCTGCTCGAAAGCGAGGGGGACAAGTACGCGTCATGCGATGACTATCGATCGGACTACGCGAGCGCCTACGCGGGTGACATGGACAACACCGACGACCTGGGAACCAAGAGCTCCGTGCGTCAGGACATGTACAACCCCATGTACTTTGTGGCAGAGGGGCTCGACGGATACGGGAGCTCGACGCCGGCGCCGCACTGGCGCATCCGCACGGGGATACAGCAGGGCGACACGTCGCTCACCACCGAGCTCAACCTCGCCCTGGCACTGAGGGCAAACCCGGCGGTCAAGGACGTTGACTTCGCCACCGTGTGGGAGCAGGCGCATACGACCGCGGAAAGAACGGGGTCGAGCACCGAAAACTTCATCTCGTGGGTCAGGGACTGCTGCTCGTAGGTCGGGTGCCTCCAGGCGAGAGGCGCGGGCAGGCGAAGACCTCGTGACGCCGGCGGGATGGGCATCCGAGCCAGGCGGTGCTTGTCTCTCCCCTTTCCTTTCTCTGGTACATTCCTTACAAGTCTCGCGGATGGTGTCGCGATACTGCCGAGAGGAAACGTCCCGTCCCGCCTGGGGCGGCATCGCCGCATGGCTTTGACGGCGATGGGACCGCGGGCGACAGACGCCCAGACCAACACGGAGGTGCGCGTGAGCCACTTTGGCCTCGACAACGAGAGGTACTCGACCATCAGCCGCTACGTCATTGCGACGGCCATCGTCCTGGTGCTCGTCGTCAACGTGGGCATCTACCTGCCACAGATTGGGAAGGCGCTGGGAACCGCGGGCGCATGGGTCCTCGCGATCATGAACCCGCTCGTCATCGGCGGGCTGGCGGCGTGCCTCCTGTGGCCGGCGGTCACGCGAGTCGACTCCTCGCTCGCCCGCGTTGGCATCCTCCCGCGGTCGGACGGCGCCCGGCATGCGCTGTCGGTCGTCATCGTGGTGCTGGTCGTCGCAGGACTGGTCACCGTGATCGTCTCGGCAATCCTCGCGTTTGTGACCAACAGCATCCGGTCGATCTCGTTTGGCAACCTCGCCGAGCTGGTGGGCTACGTCAAGAGCAGCATGTCCCTGGCGTTCCAGGGAATCGAGAAGGCAGCGCTGTCCCTGGGTGCCAGCCAGGCGGACGTGGACGCCGCGCTCGGTAGCCTCCAGCACGTCTTTGCCACGTCGGGCGGGAACCTGGGGCAGACCGTGACCTCGAGCTTTGACGCGGTAAAGGACTTCCTCTCGAACACGGTGCTCGCGACGGTAATCTGCGTCTACTTTCTGATCGATGCCCGGAACCTGGCAGACTACTGGCGCCGGGCGCTCGACTCCATGCTGGGCGAGGACGCCTACGGGCACCTGCAGACGTTTGCCGACGACGTCCGCCGCGCGTTCACGGGATACATGCGCGGGCAGTTCATCGATGCCCTGCTCATGGGCATCGCGGTCACCATCTCGCTGTCGGTGGTGGACGTTCCGTACGCGGTCCTCATCGGCATCGCCACGGGCATTGGCAACCTCATCCCCTACGTGGGGCCCATCGTGGCATACGCCGCCACGGCCCTCTCGTGCCTAATCGGCGCCGACCTCACCACGTTTGTGGTCTCGGTCATCGTGCTTGCGGTGATCCAGTTTGTGGACGGCCAGATCGTGAACCCCAAGATCCTGGCCGACTCCGTGGAGGTCCACCCCATCGTCGTGATCGTCGCGCTCATCGTTGGCGGCAAGGTGGGCGGCGTGCTTGGCATGTTCGTGGCCGTGCCGTGCGCCGCTCTGGTCAAGATTTACTTCGAGAGGTTCGTGGCGTGGCGGGCGGCGAGGCTCTCGCACCGCGGGGACGAGGGGCCTGTGGGCGACTCCCAGGACGCAAGCCAGCCCGCAGATAATGGCAAGGCCGACGGGGCAACGATACCCGCGAATGACTGATTCGCGAGCCGGGGGTGGCGCTTCTCTCCCCTGGCCATGACACATGGGAGAGGCGGCGGTTGGCGGTTCCCACACGCGCAGGGCTCCATGAGACTCGGAGGCTCTTCGAGAAAATGGCCGCCGTCCGACTACTCCGCCACGCACTCTAACCTGCCGCGAATCCCCGCTTGACCCTCAAGTCGCTTGAGGCCTTACCATCTCTGTCAGAAAGTCAGGGCCAACGGAGAGGAGGAGGCTGGCATGGGAGCAGGGCGGAGCGAGGAGTCCTACACGGTCGGGCAATTTGCCGAGCTCACAGGGACCAGCGTGAGTGCGCTCCACCACTACGAGCGGTGCGGGCTCATCCATCCCCGCCGCCTCGCGAACGGTTATCGCGTGTACGGCCACGAGGAGGTGGACCGCATGCAGCAGGTCCTTCTCTATCGCGAGCTTGAGATGGGATTACCCGAAATCCGCCGGATCCTGGACAGCCCCGACTTCGACAGGCGGGAGGCCCTCGCGTCACACCTCGCGGGACTCAGGGTGCGGCGGAACCACCTGGACGGGGTCATCAGGAGCGTGGAGCGATCGCTCGCAGAGATGGACGGAGGTGCGCCGATGCGCGCGAAGGAGAAGTTCGAGGCGTTTAAGCGGGGGCTCGTCGACCAGAACGAGGAGCGCTACGGGGCAGAGGCCCGCGAGCGATGGGGCGACGAGGCGGTCGATGCGTCGAACGAGCGGTTCATGGGGCTGAGCGGCGAGGACCTGAGGCGAGCCAACGAGCTTGAGGCAAAGGTGCACGACGAGGTCGTCGCGGGCCTCGCAGACGGTGACGCAGACGATGCGCACGCACGGGCGGCGGTGCGGGCGCACGCGGCGTGGCTCAGCCTCTTCTGGCCCGAGGGGACCTACTCTCCCCAGGCGCATCGCTCGCTGGCACAGATGTACCTTACGGACGAGAGGTTCCTCGCCTACTACGACGCCTGGGCATCCGGCGCGGGCAGGTTCCTTGCGAGCGCGATCGAACGTCTTGCCTAGGGGCTGCTGAGGAAAACCGAGCTGTGGCAGTCCCCTAACCCGTCCGGCGGGGTCCCCGACGAAGTCTGCTGAGGAAAACCGAGTTGTGGCAATAGCGGGGCACGGAAGAGGGCGCCTTTGTCGCTGATCCACCGATTTCCTCGGTGATAACGGCTTTTGGATTGCCACAACTCAAGATTCCTCAGCACCCTCGGCGCTCGGGTCCCGCCCACCTCACTTGGGACTGCCACAACTCAAAATTTCTCAGCAGCACTCGCCCGTGTCGGGCACCCACAGCTGGCGGCACACCCCCTGTTCAGACCCCCCGTGCAGTTCAATAAGATTTGGCGCGGTTGGAACAGCCCTATCCGCGTCAATCCTTACGAGACTTCAAGTTCAGTAAAACTTGACGCGTTTAGAGCGTCATAAACGCGTCAATTCTTACTGGATAGGGAATGCCAGGCAGACGGACGAGAGAAGAGTCGGCCTCCGCCGTAGTCCACTCGCAATGGTGGATGGGTCGGACGAATGCACGCTCGTCCCCATCGTATGCATGAATCTACATTTATTTCAACTCGTATCGCTGGTTTGCGAATTTAGTTCATTTCCAAATCCATTTTGTTACGGATGTCGAATGTGGTCCCCAGTGTGGCCGCAACGACAATAGAACTAACTCAGCGCACGGAGACACCGGGCGTCAGGTGCAAGCAACAAGGGACGGAGACACTAGCATGAAGGCAAACCTTTCTCGTCGCGACTTCCTCGCCGTCTGTGGCCTTGGCCTCACGGCCGGTCTTGTGGGTTGCGGTTCCACCTCCGGTAGCTCCAGCAGCACGGACTCAAGCTCGAGCTCGGACTCCTCCGCGTCTGACTCCTCCAGCTCCTCGACCGACTACAACCTGGTCAACGATGGCAAGCTTACGATGATCAGCAACTTCAACTTCCCGCCGTTCGTCTCCATTGATCCCGACAGCAAGGACTTTGTTGGCTTTGACGTGGACATGTACAAGGAGATCTGCAAGAGGCTCAACCTGGCAGAGAACATCCTCCCCTCCGTCCAGTTCGACACCATCGTCCCCACCATCAAGCAGGGTGGCAAGGCCGACATCTCGCTAGGCGCCATCACCATCACCGACGACCGCAAGGAGGAGGTCGCGATGAGCGACCCCTACCTGGACTCCAACCAGTCCATCGTGGTGAAGAAGGGTGCCTCGGCGACCACTCAGGACGCCCTCAACGCCGATGGTATGCAGATTGCCGTGCAGTCCGGAACCACTGGCGAGGACTGGGCCAAGGAGAACCTGCCCAACGCCACCATCGTGCCCCTGGACGACATCATCCAGGCCATGACCGGCGTGCAGAGCGGCCTCTACAACGCCTGCGTCGCCGACCTGCCCGTGACCGAGTACGAGATCAAGATCGCCTACTCCGACCTCGAGATTCCCGACGGCGGCGAGATCCCCACGGGCGAGCAGTACGGCGCGGTCATCAACAAGAACAACACCGCCCTGCTCAAGGCTGTCAACAAGGCGCTGAAGGACATCAAGGCGGACGGCACGCAGGACACCATCGAGAAGACCTGGTTCGGCTCCGTCATCTCCTCCTCGTAGCCACAAGATCGACCTCCCTTCCGTCGGTACTCCCAGTCTCCAACGCCGACGGAGCCGATAGGGCCCGCGACATTGTCGTGGGCCCTATCATTATTTATAGAATATGCAAATATTTGGCTGTTTATTCGCTTTCTTTTACGTTTTGAGTCTTGCTTATAACTTTTAAGTTACGTTGGACGCGACGCCGGCGCCCACCCTAAAAGCAAGCGGCACAATGCACTCAACGCACGGAGCAACCCCCGGGCGCGCAACTGACAGCCAAGCAAATAGGGACGACGAGGGATGGTGGGAGCCATGACAGCTTCGAACGAGAGGAACATCACCAGGAAGGAATTTGTGAAGGGGGCAGGCTCTGCACTCGGAATGGCGTTTGCGATGGGCCTTGCCGGCTGCAGCTCGGAAGGCAGCTCTAGTTCGGCCTCGTCCTCGTCGGCCTCGTCCTCGGATTCCGCCGCCGCAGCAGACTCCAGCGCGTCGGGCGCCAGCGAGTACATCCTCGTGACCGAGGGCAAGCTCACAGGCGTCTCGGACATGGCGTATCCCCCGCTCGAGTCCATCCCAGACGGCTCCACCACGCCCGAGGGCTTCGAAATCGACATGATGGACGCCCTGGCGAAGAAGCTCGGCCTAGAGATGACATGGCTCTCGCCCACCAAGTTTGACACGATCATCCCCATGATCAAGCAAGGCGGCAAGGCCGACGTGGGCGTCTCCGCCTTCACGATCACCGACGAGCGCAAGGAGGAAATCGACTTCACCGAGTCGTACCTCGACTCCAACCAGGGCCTGGTGACCCAGAAGAGCGCCACCGACAAGACCCAGGAGGCGCTGGACAAGAGCGGCAAGATAATTGCCGTGCAGTCCGGCACCACCGGCGAGGACTGGGTGAAGGAGAACCTGCCCAACGCCACCTGCGTCCCGCTCGACGACGCAATTCAGGCCATGACCGGCGTGCAGAGCGGCCTCTACAACGCCTGCGTGATCGACCTGCCCGTTGCCAGCTACATGTGCACCAAGTCGTACACCGACCTGACCGTCGCCATCTCCATCGCCACGGGCGAACAGTACGGCATCGTCGTGAGCAAGAAGAACACCAAGCTCACCAAGGACCTCAATGCCGCCATCGAGGAGATGAAGTCGGACGGCAGCCTGGACAAGCTCGAGCAGAAGTGGTTTGGCACCACGATCTAGGGTTCGGACGTCCAACGCCAGGGCCCCGCGGGAGTGCACGCAACCTCCCGCGGGGCCCTCTTCTCCCAACCAGGCGAGAGGGGCGATGCATCCGACCCGCAGCCCCCTCCGCCAGGATCGACCGCTACACCAGACCCGCCACCTGCATGAGCGGAACCAGCACGAAGGGCACGAACGCCGCCGGGAGCATGTTGGCCACTTTGATGTTCGTCACCTTGAGAAGGTTGGTGCCCACCGCAAACAGCAGGAGCGAACCCGTGCATACCACCTGCGTGATGACCGCCTTGGTGACCACGCTCCCCAAGAGCGCCGCCAGCGCGGAGAGCACGCCCTCGTAGGCGAGAAGCGACAGCCCGCAGAACGGCACGCCAATGCCCATGGTCGCCGCGAGGGGCACGCAGACCACCAGGTCGATGAGGCCCTTGGCCACGAGCGTGGAATGGTCCAGCTGGATGCCGCTCTGGATGGAGCCCATGATCGCCATCGCGCCCGTGCACGTGAAGAGCGTTGCCGCGACGAAGCCCTCGCTAAAGCTCCCCAGGCGCTCCGACCCGGCAAAGCGCTCGTTGAGCCTGCGCTGCACCCGCTGTCCAAGCCGGTGGACGTGGCCGTCGATGTCCAGCCGGTAGCCGATCAGGCACCCCAGCGCCATCGCGAGGGTGACCACGATCACGCTGCCGCCGTTGACCATGCCCTGGACGCCCACCAGCACCACGGCGAGGCCCTGTCCCTTCAGGAGGAAGTCGCCCAGGTCGTCCGAGACGCGACCCTTGAACAGCAGGCCGATGATGCCGCCGGCGGCAGCCTCCAGTCCATTCACCAACGCACCAAGCAGTATCACGACAACCCCCAACAGACGACCTTACACACGGTGGAACAGCATATCCCCCAGGGAGACGACATGCCAGCGGGATGGGCAACGGGCGAGAGGAACTCCCCTCTCCCCCGTCGCCCGGAACGCCTGGCGCTAGTCGCCCAGCAGCTCGATGAGGTCCTCCTTGCGGAGCGACCCCAGGCTCATGCCGCCACCCGTGCCCACGACCTGGTCGGCAAGGTCGCTCTTGGCGTCCTGCAGCGCAAGGATGCGGTCCTCGATGGTGTCGCGTGCGATCACCTTGTACACGGTCACGTCCCTGGTCTGGCCAATGCGGTGCGCGCGATCGGTGGCCTGGTCCTGCGCGGCGGCGTTCCACCACGGGTCGGCGTGCACGACCACGGACGCGCCCACCAGGTTGAGCCCCGTGCCGCCCGCCTTGAGCGAGATCAGGAACACCGGGGTGTCGTCGGCGTTGAAGGCGTCCACCAGCTCAAGGCGACGCCGTTTGGGCGTGGCGCCCGTGATGGTGTAGTAGGGCACGTCCCTCTTGTCCAGCTCGTCCGCGATGATGTCCAGGTAGCTGGTGAACTGCGAGAACGCGAGCATCTTCTGCTGGGCGTCCACCACCGAGTCCACCAGGTCCATGATGGTCTGGAGCTTGCACGAGGGGCCATCGTAGCCCTCGTAAAGCAGGCGGGGGTCGCAGCAGATCTGGCGCAGGCGCGTGAGCTCGGCGAGCACCTGCAGCTTCTGTGTGCCAAACGAGTCGTCGTCGCCCTTGCTGAGCGAGAGGCGCAGGGCCTGCTCGTGCGCCAGGTACAGGCTGCGCTGCTCGCCCTCCATGCGCGCGTACACCACCTGCTCGAGCTTGTCGGGCAGGTCGCGGAGGACGTCGGCCTTGAGCCTTCGCAGCACGAAGGGGCCAACGGCCTCGCGCAAGCGCTCGGCCACCTCGTCGTCACCCTCCGAGATGGGTGTCTCGTAGCGCTCGCGGAAGCGGTCGTAGGAGCCCAGGAGCCCGGGCATCAGGAAGTCGAAGATGCTCCAGAGCTCGGACAGGCGGTTCTCGATGGGCGTGCCCGTGAGGGCAAAGCGGTGCTGGGCGTCGAGCGCCTTCACGGCTCGGGCGGCAAGGGTCTCGTGGTTCTTGATGTACTGGGCCTCGTCCAGCACCTCGCACCAGAGCGGCATGCGCGCCCAGCTCTCCACGTCGCGGCGCAGGAGGTCGTAGGAGGTCACGTAGACCTCGTGCGACTCCCCGCGCACGCGGGATCGCTCCGGGACGGTCCCCGCCACCACCGCGACGTCCAGCTGGGGGGCAAACTTCTCCAGCTCCGCCTGCCAGTTGTACACCAGCGAAGCGGGGCAAACCACGAGGGTGGGGCCGCTCCCCCTGCGTGCAAGCAGCAGCGAGATGAGCTGCACCGACTTGCCCAGGCCCATCTCGTCGGCAAGGATGCCGCCAAAGCCCATGTCGCACAGGGCGCTCAGCCACTGGAAGCCCACGACCTGGTACGGGCGCAGGCTCCCTCGCAGACTGGCTGGAAGCTGGTAGCGCGAGGGGTCCACGGAGCGGAACGACTCCACGTAGTCGCGGAACGAGGCGTCCTTCTCCTCGTCCCCCATGATCGAGTCGAGCAGGAAGGCCTTGTACGACGGAACGCTCACGTGACCTCGTGCGAGGTCACGTGACGAGAGGCCCAGCTCCTCGGCCAGGCGCTCCGTCTCCCCCAGGTCAAGCTTGGAGAGGTCCAGAAACGACCCGTCGCGCAGGCGGTGGAAGCGACGGCGCTTGCGGTAGCTCGAGAGGAGCGCGTACAGCTCGTCGAGCGGCAGGTCGGTGGCCGAGACGGACAGGTCTATGAGGTTGGAGCGCACCGACAGCTTGAGTCTGACCTCGGGCTTGGAGCGGTTGAGGAGGTGGTCGAACTCGGGCGTGGTGTAGACGGAGCCGATGCGGGAGAACTCCGGCACGCCCTCGAACATCAGCCGAGCGATCGCCACGTCGGCCTTTGCGGGGATGGTGGCCATGGCACCCTCCCCAACCGTGAGGTAGCGCTGCGCGAGGCGGCGCGCGTCCGTCTCGGCCGCGATGTCCCTCCCCACGTCCAGCTGCTGCCCCAGTTCGCGGGCGAGGACGTGGTAGCGCCTCTCGCCATACACCGCCTGGACGTCGCAGGTCACGCCCACGTCACGGAAGTCGAGGTAGAACTCCAGCTTGCAGGGAACGGGACGGAGGCGCGCGACCTCCTCCGGAACGCTCACGCTCATGGCATGCTCGAGCTGCGGGAGCAGCGTCGCGGCGAAGCGTGGCGCATCCTTTTGCGAGAGGGTCAGGTGCGGCGTGGTGCTGTCATAAACGCCGGTGAGGAACGTCGCCTGCGCGGCAAGGGCAGGCGTGCAGCGAAACAGCGTGCCCGACTGCACGGCATACAGGTGCGACCCACCGGAGAAGAACTCGGCTTTCCCACGGCGCACCAGCTCAAAGCCGTCGTCGCCCGCCTCCACCACGTTCAGGGCGACGTTGGGGTCGCCGTCGCGCACGGTGACGGTGCGACGCTCGCTCGACTGGGAGGAGGACTCAAATACGAGCTCGCCGTCCAGCATGACCTGCAGCAGGTCGTCCACCTCGGGGCCCGAGAGGCGCAGCTCGCGACCCGGCATGGCGGAGGACTGGCCGCTCGAGGCGTACACGCGGCCGTACATGCGCTCCGACGCGTAGGAGCGCCGGTTCTGCACGCAGCGCGCGAGGAAGTCGAGAAGCTCGCGCGAGCGCGGGTCGAAGGCGTCCGGGTCATGGACGAACGCCAGCTTGCGGCCATACTCGCGGAACGCCCTGTTTGAGACGTCGGTCACGAGGTCGCTCAGGCTGCGCACAACGTACGCCCCGCGCGAGCCGCACACGCGCAGCCTCAGGAACATGTCACGGTCGTGGACGAGTGTGGGCTCCAGGCGGATGCCCCCCGGAGGCTCGGGGGTGGCGGTGCCCACGCGGGGGCGGGCGGCAAGGGCGACGCGGTCAAGGTACTCCCCCAGCACGGTGGACGTGCTCGCATGCTGGAGCCGGTCATAGCCTCGGTACTTGGAGGGGTCGCGGTTGAAGTCGAGCGCAAGGGCGATGCTGTGCTTGCACGGGCCGGGATAGCGCGCCGCCGCCGGGCAGGTGCAGTCAAAGTCCAGGACGGTGTCCGCAGCCTCGTCGAACTCGATGCTCGCGTCGTAGTGGTCCGCGTACCCCGACGACGACGCCACCTTGCCCCTGAGTCTGGTGACGCCCCCGTCGTACGAGCACTCCCGGTCGCGAATGCTCGCGCCACGCTGGGCGATGATGCGACCACGGCCGAGAATTGCCGGCCTGCAGACCTTGTTGAGGGCGATCTCAGAGATCAATGGCGCCTCCCGCGAGTCATGCCCCTCTCACCCGCCGTCCCGTTGGCGGGAAGGGTGCAAACCCCTAGGTTAGTCCCTCGCGGGCACTTCGCGCGACTCTATTTCGCTCGCGGCGCGCCTACCCACCCAGATTTCGCTCACCAGCACGGCGACGAAGATGAGCGCAAAGCCCACGGCCAGCTGCGGGGTCAGTGCCTCGCCATACAGCGTGACGCTGAAGAGCACTGCGAAGACGCTCTCGAGCGAGAGGAGCAGCGCGGCCTTTGCCGGCTGCACGTGCTGCTGGGCCACGTTCTGGATGAGGAGCGCCGCGACGGACGAGAGGAGGACCACGTAGGCCATCTGGGCCCAGAAGTCGGGGGTGAGCGCGGAGAAGTCGGGCGTTGGCTCAACGGCCAGGGAGTAGCCGAGGCAGATGAGCGAGCTCACGGCAAACATCACGATGGTCATGGTCACCGCGTCGTGCGCGCTCCCCACCCTGCCCACGGCAACAATGTTGAGCGCGAACAGGACGGCGGAGACCAGGGTCAAGAGGTCACCGCGACCGAGGTAGAGCCCCATGCTCCCGTCGAGCGAGAGGAAGCCGACTCCCGCCAAGCACAGGAGTGCGCCCACGACGTTGTTTGCGTGGGGGCGATGACGGGTGACGGCCCAGTTGAGGAACGGGACCATCACGCAGTAGGTGGTGGTGAGGAACGCGTTGCGGCCCGGAGTGGTGCCGTCCAGTCCCACGTTCTGCACAAGGAAGGCAAGACCCTCGGGAATGCCGATGAGGAGCCCGGCGAGCACGTGGGACCAATCGAGGTTCGCCGCGAGGCGTCGCCAGAAGAGAGCGACCATCACCAGGGTCGAGAGCGCAAAGCGCAGGGTGAGGAGCCAGCCGGGGGTCATCTGCCCCAAGGCCCCCTTGAGGACGATGAACGACCCGCCCCAGATGGCCGCCGCCGTGGCGAGGAGGACCTGGTAGCCCCAGGTTGGTATGCGTGGATGCCTGACTTCCATGTGTCGCATTGTAACAGGCGCGCCATAGCGGCAGGCTACGCGGACGGGGGAGACGCCCCTCTCCCCTTGGTCGCGGCACGCTTCCCCCGGCGTCAGGGTTATCTTGGATGTGAATAACGGAGCCCTCACGAAGTTGACCAGTGAATAAAGGGCCACCCCCTATTTTGAATGTTGTCGCCGTTCACGGATACGGCCTTGCATCCGCTGGCCTAAAATGAATGTGTCTGGCATGTTGCCGGCGGTGCCCTGCCATCCAGGGGGACGGCGTGGCGCCGAATGTGCGTCTGGGACAGGGCCCGGACGCCGTTGTGGTGGAGAGGAGAATCATGCAGTATTCCGCAGAAGTGGAGAAGATGTGCCCCGTGACCAAGGGCGCATACCACGGTCCTGCGCCCATCCCCGAGGAGGGCAAGTGGGTCCAGGCCAAGGAGATTTCTGACATCTCCGGCTATACCCATGGTGTGGGCTGGTGCGCTCCCCAGCAGGGTGCCTGCAAGCTGAGCCTCAACGTCAAGGAGGGCGTCGTCGAGGAGTGCCTGATCGAGACCATCGGCTGCTCGGGCATGACCCACTCCGCCGCCATGGCCGCCGAGATCCTTCCCGGCAAGACCATCCTCGAGTGCCTCAACACGGACCTCGTGTGCGACGCCATCAACGTTGCCATGCGCGAGCTCTTCCTGCAGATCGTCTACGGCCGCACCCAGACCGCGTTCTCCGAGGGCGGCCTGCCCGTCGGCACCGGCCTCGACGATCTTGGCAAGGGCCTTCGCTCCATGGTCGGCACCACGTACGGCACCAAGGCCAAGGGCGCTCGCTACCTCGAGCTGACCCAGGGCTACATCACCAAGATGGCGCTCAACGCCGACGACGAGATCATCGGCTTCGAGTTCCTCAACCTTGGCAAGTTCACGGATGCCATCAAGGCCGGCACCGATCCCAAGGAGGCCGTCGAGGGCGCCATGGGCCGCTTCGGCCAGTGGGACAACCCCGCCAAGGTCATCGATCCGCGCAAAGAGTAGGAAGGGAGCTGAATACACATGGCAATCACGTTCGAAGGCTACGAGCGCCGCATCGACAAGATCAACAAGACCTGCGCTGAGTACGGCATTGCTGACCTTGAGGAAGCTCGCAAGATCTGCACCGACCTCGGCTTCGACCCCTACAAGATCACCGAGGGCATTCAGTCCATCGCATTCGAGAACGCCAAGTGGGCATACGTCCTGGGCTGCGCCATCGCAGTCAAGAAGGGCGTGAAGACCGCCTCCGAGGCTGCCGCCGCCATCGGCATCGGCCTGCAGGCGTTCTGCGTGCCCGGCTCCGTCGCCGAGGAGCGCAAGGTCGGCCTGGGCCACGGCAACCTGGGCGCCATGCTGCTGGGCGAGGACACCGAGTGCTTCTGCTTCCTGGCCGGCCACGAGTCCTTCGCGGCTGCCGAGGGCGCAATCGGCATCGCCAACAACGCCAACAAGGCCCGCAAGAAGCCGCTCCGCGTCATCCTGAACGGCCTTGGCAAGGACGCCGCCCAGATCATCGCCCGCATCAACGGCTTCACCTACGTGAAGACGCAGTTTGACTACTACACCAGCGAGCTCAAGATCGTTGAGACCATCCCCTACTCCGACGGCCCGCGCGCCAAGGTCAACTGCTACGGTGCCGACGACGTCCGCGAGGGCGTTGCCATCATGTGGCACGAGAACGTCGACATCTCGATCACCGGCAACTCCACCAACCCGACGCGCTTCCAGCACCCCGTGGCTGGCACCTACAAGAAGGAGCGCCTGGCCGCCGGCAAGAAGTACTTCTCCGTCGCCTCTGGTGGCGGCACCGGCCGTACGCTGCACCCGGACAACATGGCTGCCGGCCCCGCCTCCTACGGCATGACCGACACCATGGGCCGTATGCACTCCGACGCCCAGTTCGCCGGCTCCTCCTCCGTGCCTGCGCACGTCGACATGATGGGCCTCATCGGCATGGGCAACAACCCCATGGTCGGTGCGACCGTCGCCTGCGCCGTCGCCGTCGAGGAGGCCATGAACAAGTAGGCTTTCGCCGCTTGTCTGGTTTGCGTTCTGCATTGGGACCGTCACCTGCGAGGTGGCGGTCCCCTTTTTCTGTGCGAGGCGACCTGGACGAGACGGGCGAGGGGTTGGCTGCTGCGCGGCCTTTCACGCTGGCCTCACCCTCTCGCCAGGTTGCCACCTTTTCTGCCACGATGAGGGTGCCAACCGGAGCGGCGTTTCTTTGTCCCGGCAACCCCTTTCCCCAGATGTCCGGCTGTGTTCGCCCCTTTCACCGTACGCATCTCCACTCGTTGCTTGATTAAGTCAAAGAAGGGCATGGACGGTTGCCCACTGTCTCGGAGGCCAATGCCTGGCTGTCAGGCGGCAGGGCATACCCGCCTCACGGCAACCGTGGACAAAACCGCCCGTTCTGCCAGAGGCTCGCGTCGAGGGGACCCGCTTCCCGCAACCGTGGACCAAACTATATGCCCGGGACTATTGGCAGACCAGGCACCTGAACCCGCGTTCTACAGGTGGGCCAACGGAAGGTAAATGCCCCTGCCAGAAAGTACACCACACGTGTACACACAGAATGGACTTTCTGACTGCGTAGAATTGCCGATGCCCTGCCAACAGGGGAAACTCCGCAGAGGAGGATGGCCTCGTCAGAAACCTCGTACCGTGTGTACACCCGGAATGGACTATCTGACATCTGGGGGGTAAGAAGGGTTAGTCCCGTCAAAAATCCCACACTGCGTGTACACACGGGACGCACTTTCTGGCAAGGGGGAGATCTCAACAGCTTTCCAACGGGGAGATGCGCCACTTCCATCCATGATGAATTCGACAGGCTCCTCTTTTATGCGCACATATTTTTATGTTCTTTTCATTGATTGCGGCAGTCACAGTATCTTGTTTTATGCCATCTAGCTGGTGTTATCTGTCATTAATGCACATATTGAAGGGCAATGAAAGGTACATGCAACTCTCGTTTGTGATGATGGTGTCATGACGTGACACCAGGAAGGGGGCTTGCGTGATCGACAGTAACGACGTGCACATTTCGCACATCACCGCACTATGGGTCTGGGCATTGCTTTCGCAACGAGGGCAAAGAGCAACATCCTTTGAGACGGTGCCTCCACCATGCTTTGAAGGAGGCCTGCATTCTTCGAATGTCCAAGCTGCCAGAGCAACCCTGCAAGAGTTTCTGGAGGTAGTGGACATTCCTGGGGAGATTGACGTCCTCGTGCAATCGAACCACCAGAGGCACATCGTACGCAACGCCCGCACTCACACGTGGAAGGCACAGATGCCCCTTGGCTCCTATCGACGCGTATGTGACAACGTGCTGGTCTGCTGTCCCGAGTTCTGCCTCATGCAGATGTCCACTTCACTCTCGCCAGTTGAACTCGCTCTTCTAACCTGTGCTCTTGCTGGAAACTATTTTCCGGCAGATTGCTCCAAGGGCTTTATTGAAACGAGAGGAATCCTGAATCTGATGTCACTCGAACGATTTCTCTCCGATGTTCCTTCGCGCACCATGGGAATCAGACGATGCGGCAAGGCATTGAGCTACGCCTTCGAAGGCCCCCGATCACCAATGGAGTCTGCGACAGCGCTCCTGCTGACAATGGGACGGCGCGACGGGGGCTATCATCTCCCAAGACCAACGCTTAATCACAGAATCAATCTGGGTCGTGCAGCGAGGCAGATTTCTGGAACTGATCATTACGTTATTGATTTCTACTGGCCGCAGATTCGATTTGGTCTCGAGTACAACGGCATCGAATATCACACCAATGTCAGCCGCGACCTGCGTCGAGAGCTTGCGTTGAGTGAGGAGGGGATCACGATTCAGGCGCTTACCATCGAACAGGTGCTAGACCAGGCGCAGCTAAGGTCGGTGGTAAGAAGAATTGCCGAACTACATGGCCTACGGCTTCATCGGCCACCCGCAGGATGTCCCCAAGCTCGCTACAACCTAATTAACGCACTCTTTCCCTGGGATCCCGATCTGCGTAAATTCAGGCAACCACGGTATGCAATTCCGCAAGAATTCTGCCTAGAGGCATGACAATATACTCCTCCAATCAGCGAGCCATGTGACCCCCCTTCGCGTTCACTGCCCTTCTCTGGAAGCCGTCTCGTGTGTACACACGGGACACGTTCTTTGACGGTGAAGAGTTATGAAGCACCATCATCCTGGGAAAACGCATGGCATTTCCCTTGACCTTTCAATAATCACGTCCCGTGTATACACACGGGACGCATTCATTGACATAGAAACCAATCGTTGTCCAATGAATGACAGAAAGTCCGTTTCGTGTGTACACGCGGGATGACAATTTTGACAAGGGAATGGGCTATAGCAATGCGAAAGCCGTCGCGATGGTCAGAACCCAGCTTCCGTGTGTACACACAGAACGCATTCTTTAACATAGAACAGCCCGAGCGGGATTACGCACCAGCTATCACGGAACAAAGATTTGGAGTTGGGCCAGCGGGCATTTTGCCGACATAGAGCAGCCCGCACGGAAGACTACACCGGCAACGTATAGAAGTGCCGGTACAGCTCGATCTCCTGCGGGGTGCTCTTGCTGGAGCGGAACTCGACGCCACCCTCGGCATCGTCCGGAGCGAGAAGCCCACCCTCCCTCAGCAGGTGGCCCAACTGGTGGGCGGCACCGGTGCCGCCGTCGAAGAACGGGACCTCCCCCAGGACGTCGGCAATCTGCCTCTTGATGAAGGGATAGTGCGTGCAGCCGAGGACCACCGAATCGACCTGTCCGCGATATTGCCCCACCAACTCCTGGAGCAGCGCGTGGAGCTCCGGGGAGTCAAGGTCACCCTTCTCGATAAGCTGCACGAGCCCCACGCAGGGCACGCAGATGACCTGGGACTCCCGCCCCCACTCCTCGCGGAGGTCGCGGAACTTCTGCAGCCGCAGCGTCGCCGCCGTCGCCATCACCAGGATGCGACGATGCCTTGGGGCGAGCGCGGCGGGCTTGAGCGCCGGCTCGCACCCCACGATGGGAATGCTCGGGTACTTCTCGCGCAGGTAGCTGGCCGAGGCGGAGGTCGCGGTGTTGCAGGCGATCACGATCGCCTTGGCCCCCTCGGCGATGAAGCGGTCCACGATGTCCGTGGAGAGGGAGCGAATCTGCTCCACCGGCTTGTCTCCGTACGGCGCGTTTGCCGAGTCGCCAAAGAACACGAAGCGCTCGTGAGGAAGCTCGGCCACCAGCCTCTTGAGCACGCTGATGCCGCCCAGACCGGAGTCGAAGACCCCAACGAAGTCGCCGTTAGACACATCCGCCCCTTCTCGCGGCGCGAGCCTCCGCCCGCGCAGACACCCGACACAACACCCGTAAGCATACCCCTTGGGCGAGATGGGCATCTCCCCTCCACGCAACGGCGGTCGCATGGGCGGTCTGGGAGGCACCTCTCGCCTGTAGCTAGCTCACCCTCCCAGAGTCCATGGAGTACGTCTGGTCCGCGACGGCCATGGTGCTGGGCCTGTGCGAGACGAGCAGGACCGTCCGGCTCCCGTGCAGGCGCGCGATGCTGCGCAGGACCACGCCCTCGTTGAGTGAGTCGAGGTTGCTCGTGGGCTCGTCCAGGATGAGGAAGGGGGCGTCGTGCAGGAAGGCGCGGGCAAGGCCAAGGCGTTGCCTCTCTCCCCCGCTGAGGGTGTCGCCGAGCTCGCCGACCATCGTGTCGTATCCCTTGGGCAGCCCCACGATGAAGTCGTGCACCGAGGCCGCGCAGCATGCCGCCTCGATCTGCTCCTGCGTGGCATCGGGACGGGCGACCAGAAGGTTGTCGCGGATACTGCCGTGGAACAGGAACGTGTCCTGCTCCACCAGCCCCTCGCTCGCGCGCAGACTCCGCGTGTTGATGACGTCCACGCGCGTGCCCGAGAGGGCGATGCTGCCGCGGTCAACGTCCCAGAAGCGCATGAAGAGGCGGCACAGGGTCGACTTGCCCGAGCCGCTCCTGCCCTCGATGCCCACGACCTTGCCCTGCGGCACCTCGAGCGAGACGTTGTCCAGCACCTCCTCGCCGCCATACGAGAAGCCCACGCCATGAGCGGAGGCGCCGGAGAACTTGATGTCCTCGCCGTCGGTGACCTCGGCCACGGCGGGTTCCTCGTCCAGGATCGCCAGGATGCGCGCGCCCGACGCGATCGTCCCTTGCAGCGTGGTCCCCAGGTTGGCAAGCGCGACGAACGGCCCAAACGACCCCATGACCGCAACCGTCGCAATCGCCATGCCATCCACCGTCATCTCGCCCGAGACGACAAGACTGCCGCCCAGGAACATGACCGCAAAGGAGAAGAGCATGATCAGCGCGCCCGACGCCGCGGCCACCGTAGACGAGGCGGAGCTCAGGCGACCCTGCGCGTCCGAGAGCCGATGGGACTCGTCGTCGATGAGGCCCATCCGGGCGTCTCCGGCACCAAACTGCAGCACCTGAGAGAGCCCGCGGAGGCTGTCCAGCACGATGCCGGAGAGACGGCCCGCCTGCGCGCGCGTGACCCTCCCCGCGTCGGCCGAGAGATGCGCGCCCAGGAGCGGCATGCCGACGCCGACGCACAGGTAGCCCACGAGAGCGACAAGCGCGACCTTGGGCGAGATTCCCGCGAGGAAGGCGGTCATGACCACGGCCATCACCACGGCAATGGAGACGGGCGAGATCGTATGGGCAAAGAAGACCTCGAGGAGCTCCACGTCCGAGGTGATGGTCGAGACCAGACTGCCGCGGTCGTGCCCGGCGAGCTTTGCGGGGGCGAGCTCGCGAAGCTTCCCGAAGACGAGGTCGCGCACGTGCGCGAGCAGCTTGAATGCGATGTAGTGGTTGCAGGTCTGCTCGGCGTAGTGCAGCGCCCCGCGGGCTATGGCGAGACCCACGAGCGCCCCGGCGACCACCCCCATCGGCGGGAGCGAGCCCGCCAGCGCGTCGAGCGCGAACCTCGTCGCAACCACGGGTAGGAAGGTGGCGCAGCAGAAGCCCAGCACGCCACATGCGATGGCGAGCAGCATCACTCCCGCCATCGGCCTGGTGAGGCCCAGGAGCCTCCACACGACCCTGCGGCTATCGCCTCTCATCCTCGTCACCGTCCCTCTTCTCGTCGTCCGTGCCATCGTGTGCGGCCTCGTCCGCTCCCTCATCCACGAGGGGAATCCTGCTGGGGTCTACGCGAGGCCTGTCCACTTCTGAGCCATCGTCTGCCGAAGACGGCTCCGCGGCGCCACCGCCCGACGGGGACGCCTCCAGCGAGTCGCCCGCATCCCTCTCGCCCCCGCCCTGGCGCACCATCTCCTCCAGCGGCATGGCGAGAATAGCCTCGATCTGGGCCGTGACCCCCGGCCCTGGCGCCGGCTGGTCGTCGTCGGAACCCAGGACCATGGTCTGGTCCGCCTCGCCGTCGTCGGCCTCGTCCTCGTCCGCGTCACCAAGGTCGAGCAGGCTCGCAAGCGCCAGCCGCTCCGCGGCCTCGTCGTCCTCGAGCACCGACTCGGGCACCTCGGCTTCGCTGCCCACGGAATCGTCGTCGGGGCCCTGCGGGGCGTCCGTCTCAACCGCCTCCTCAGCGGCAGCAACTGCGTCGTCGTCCCCGCCCGCACTCACGGCGTCGGCGTCTTGGGCGGCAGCCTCCTGCTCCCTGCGCCGCGCCTCCTCCTCGGCAAACTCGACGGGGTCAAAGTGCTCGAGCCTGCTCTGCTCGTCCCACAGCTCGCGATACTGGGGGCACGTCGCGAGCAGCTCGTCGTGGGTGCCCGCCCCCACAGCATGGCCCGACTCCATCACGTAGATGCGATGCGCCGAGGTCACGTTTGCCAGACGGTGCGAGATGACCACGACCGCCTTGTACCGCGCGATGCCCCGGACGGCGTCCATGATGGCGTCCTCGCTCTCGGCGTCCACGTTGCTCGTAGCCTCGTCCAGCACGTACACGGGAGAGTTGTGCATCAGCGCGCGTGCGAGCGCAAGCCGCTGGCGCTGGCCGCCGGAGAGGTTCTGGCCCTCCTCCTCGACCCTGGTGTCAAGGCCGTCCTGCGAGCGGAGATAGTCTGCCAGCCGCACGCTCGCCAGGACCTCCCACATGCGCTCGTCGCTCCCCGTTGGGTCGCCAAGCTGCAGGTTGTCTCGCACGGTGCCCCTAAACAGGTAGGCGTTGGTGGGGACGACCGTGACGTAGCGGGCAAGCGCCTCGCGCGAGAAGTCGCGCAGCTGCTTGCCGCCCAGCATGAGGCTCCCGCGGTAGTCGCGCTGGCGACCGCTCAGAAGAGCCGCGACCGTGCTCTTGCCCGAGCCGCTCTTGCCCACGATGCCCGTAAGGCCAACGGCGGGGACATCCAGGCTCACGTCGCCCAGGGCGTCTCCCAGGCCCTCACCGTAGGAGAAGCTCACGTGGCTCATCGCGAGGTGGTCGCCGGGGACGGCGACCGCGGTGCCCGAGTCGTGGGGCTCCGGGAGGTCGAGGAGCCTGAAGATCTTGCGGGACGCCGCCATGCCGTTCATGGCAACGTGGAAGTAGGACCCCAAGGTGCGCATGGGGATGAAGAAGCTTGCCGAGAGGAGCACGACCATCAGGCAGCCGAACAGCGAGAGCGTACCGGCAGCCAGCTGCGAGAGCGCCACGCACATGCCCGCGGCGGCACCGCCCAGCGCGACGACGTCCATGACCACGATCGAGTTGAGCTGCATGCGCAGCACCCTCATGGTCGCCACGCGAAAGCGCTCGGACTCCTGGTTCATCTGCTCGTGGCGACGGGCGTCCGCCGAGAAGACCTTGAGCGTGGGGAGCCCCTGCAGGCTCTCGAGGAACGTGTCACCCAGGTTGGCGTACTCGTCCCAAAAGGCGCCCATGGTGCGCTTTGCGACCTTCTGCACCGCAACGATGACCAGGGGGATGAGCGGGACAAACACGAGCAGGACCAGCCCCGAGGCCCAGCTCACGGGGAGAAGGACGAGGAACAGGACCAGGGGCGCCACCACGCTGTAGGCAAGCTGGGGCAGGTAGCGGCCAAAGTAGGTCTCGAGCTGCTCCGTGCCCTCAACGGCGAGCTGGACCACCTCGGCAGTCGGCACCTCTCGCGTGTAGTCGGGTCCCAGGCGAAGGAGCTTGGAAAAGACCTGCTCGCGCAGGAGCCTCCGCACGTCTCGGGAGGCGAGGAACGCGCTCTGCCCCGCGAGCCTGGACGAAGCCGCCTTGCCGGCGATGGCCAGGGCAAGCAGGCAGGCGATGGGTGCCACCGCGGGCGGGCGGGACGCCACAAACCCCGCCACGAACGTGCTCGCGCACCAGGCGAGCGCTATGTCGCACGCAAGCCCCAGTAGCTGGAACAGGACCGTCTCGAGCACCCGCCTCATGGCGCCGGGGACAAGCCCAATGAGTCTTCTATCAAGCATCGGCAACTCGCTTCTCTCACGCAATGCGGTCGTCAAAAAGTAAGGTTTGGCATACATTCCCTCTAGCTTACTTGACTATTCTAGGGAAACCGCACGCAGAGGCCCACGCACCACACCTGCGACATCTTGGCAGGCATGGGGGTGTAATGGACAAAGGGGAGAGGAGCGGGGCGTCTCGGCCGGGGCGTCCTCCCATAGGCGCGCGGCAGTCTCCCTCCACGCTCGCTCGCGGGTCGCCCTCTTCCGAGGGCCTCCCTTGGAGTGATCACCCGGTAGGCGAGCCAGAGCCCCCCTCAACGCAGGGAGCAAGGGTTATCAATGGTCTAAGGAGGGAAGCGCGAGCCTCCGTTGCGGGGAGGACTGTCCGAGGGAAGGTGACCCCGGTGTCCAAGCCCCTCTGGGACAGATCGTCCGGGGGATGAACGAAGGGCCCCAGGTCAATGCGAAGAGCAAGGTTCTCAATGGTCAGAGAAGGGAAGGGAGGGTGAACCTTCGCCGCAGGGAAGACCCCCCGGAGGGCGTCCCCTGGAGTCCGAGTGGTGAGGAACTGCACCTTGCCAGGACTCGAGCCGTGTGGCCCGGCAGCCAAAGCCAACGCGCGCCAACATCGGGTTGAAGCCGTCATCCGGGGTCCCTCGTAGGAGGGGATGCCAGGCTGCTTAGAAGGGTCGGGGCCTGCACGGGCAGCGAGGATCCACCGCTTAGAATTGCCGGGGCCCGCACGAGTGCAGATAGGCCACTGCTTAGAGAACCTGGTGCACGCACTGATTTTGGAACCAAATGCTTAATCCCGTCGGGGCGTGCGTGGGTCGGGGAGGCAGAAATCCGTGCAGGTACCAGGTTTCTTAAGCAGCCCCCTCCCAATAGCCGTACGGGCACCGGTTTTCCCAAGCAGCCCTTGCGAGCAACCGCATGGACCCCGGCGCACTTGCCGTGCAATGCGCCGGGTTCCGGGGATGATGCTTAGCGTCGCTAGCCCTCATGTGAATCGCGGGACGCAATGCTTAGCGCCTCTAGCCCTCATGTTGATTTGGATGCCAAATGCTTAGCCGCGCTAGGCCTCATGCAGGTTGAGCCCAACAAAACTCGCATGGGAGCTAGGTTTGCTAAGCACCTCTCCCCCAAAATCCACATGAGGGCTAGGTTTGTTAAGCAGCCCACGGTCGAACTCGCATGAGGGCTAGCCTGGCTAAGCACCCCATTGCCTGACCCACGCGGGCATCGAGCTTGTGGAGCCCGCACGTCCCCACGAACACACACGGAAGAGCCCGACCCCCCTCCATGCCAGCCGGGAGGCTCGCACGCCACGTTTCCCAAGCACCCTCTCCCATTTGCCAAGGAGATGCCCGCCCGGGCAGGGGTCGCCGGAGATACTCGAAGCAGCCAACGGTGTCCAAAACGGAATGCCGGCCCGGGCGTACCGGCCATGGAACGACAACGCCATCACCCCCGTGCGACCGCGCCCCGCCCCAGACCCCTGACCAGCGCCGCCAAGGTTTTTCTGCAAACTGGGACGACCTCCCGTTGCCGTGGGGACGCTTGGGTACAGTGAACACGCCAGAGTGGCGCCATCCCAGAGTGCGCCACCAATGCCGACAAGAGGAGAAGAGCCCATGAGCAACGAGGGCAAGAAGGTCAAGGTCCACTACCGCGGAACCCTGGACGACGGGAGCGTGTTTGACTCGTCCTACGACCGCAACGAGCCCCTGGAGTTCACCTGCATGGCGGGCCAGATGATCGCCGGCTTTGACCAGGCGGTGCGCGACATGGAGGTTGGCCAGGTCACCGACGTGCGCCTTCCGCCCGAGGAGGCCTACGGCCCGCGCCGCGACGACCTGGTGCAGACCCTGAACTTTGAGCAGCTGCCGGGCGCGGAGGAGCTCGGCGTGGGCGACCGCGTGATGCTGACCTCCCCCACCGGCCAGCCCTTCCCGGCGACCGTGGTGGACAAGGACGAAAAGACCATCACCTTCGACCTCAACCACGAGATGGCGGGCAAGGCCCTCAACTTCTGCATCGAGCTGCTGGAGGTCGAGGACTAGCGTCCAGACGACGCAGGGGGGAGGGACAGCCAACCCAGTCGCAGGCCGTGTGGCCATGACAGGGCGCCCCTCTCCCACCAAAACGCAAGGCCGAGCGGGCGCGGGGACGAAACCCTCGCGCCCGCGCTGGGGAAGGGTGAATCCATGCCAGGCTCGTCCTACAAGTCCAAGCAGATGATCGTGATGAGGCGCGACCTCAAGATGCGCAAGGGCAAGATTGCCGCGCAGTCAGGCCACGCCTGCGTTGAGGCAACGCTGATGGCACTCGCGCGCGAGGGGCGCCTGGGAGAGGTGCGCGTGTCCCCCGGCGAGGACTGGGTCTACCTGGAGGACGACGGTCGCGAGCCCACGGCGCTGAGCGACTGGTTTGAGGCGGGCGTGGCAAAGGTCTGCGTGTACGTTGACTCGGAGGAGGAGCTGCTGGACATCGCCCGGCAGGGGCGCGAGCGCGGGTTTGCGGTCGCGCTCATCCGCGACGCCGGCCTCACCGAGTTCCACGGCGAGCCCACCTACACCTGCCTGGCGTTCGAGCCCCTGCACGCCGAGGACGTGGACCCCATCACGGGCAGGCTGCCGCTCTACTAGGGCCTAGGCGCGCCCGACGCGGATCCGCCACGCGCTGCGGTTTCCACAATGTAAGCGCTCACCTCGCCTGGGCTTCCTCCCTGCCAGCCGAACCTATGATGGTGAAGATTATGCGACCACGAGGGGAGCCCACCGTGCTTATCCGCGACATCCTAAGCAGCAAGCAGTCGTTCTCGTTCGAGATCTTCCCACCCAAGGGGGAGATGTCCGTGGACCAGGCGGCTGACGTCGCCTCGCAGCTGTGCGAGAACCACCCCGACTGGATCAGCGTCACCTTCTCCGCCGGCGGCGTGGGCAACTCCCAGAACACCGTCTCGATCGCCCGCAGAATCGAGGAATCCGGCAAGACCACCGCGCTCGCCCACCTGACCTGCATGGGGGCGACCAAGGCGGACGTGGACCGCTACGTGGAGGAGTTCCGCTCCGCCGGCGTGCACAACGTGCTGGCGCTGCGCGGCGACCGCGTCCCGGGCCGCGAGCCCATCGACTTCGAGCACGCCTCCGACCTGATTGCCTACCTCAGGGACAAGGGCTTCTGCCTGGGCGGCGCCTGCTATCCCGAGGGACACCTCGAGAGCGACAGCCTGCGCCAGGACATCGAGAACCTCAAACGCAAGCAGGACAGCGGCGTGGACTTTCTGGTGACGCAGCTGTTCTTTACCAACGAGGACTTCTACCGCTTTCGCGACGAGTGCTCCCGCGCCCGAGTGAAGGTCCCCATCGTCTGCGGCATCATGCCCTTCACCAGCGTGAAGCAGATCCAGCGCATGGCCTTCAACTGCGGCGCCTCCATTCCCGTCTCCGTGATCAGGCGCCTCGCACGCGCCGGCGAGGACCCCGCGGCACAGCGCCAAGCGGGCCTGGAGTACGCCTGCGAGCAGATTTGCGACCTCGCCGCCAACGGCGTGGACGGCATCCACATCTACAGCATGAACAAGCCCGAGGTGGGGCGCGCCACCCACGACGCTCTGGCCTCCTGCGGCTACCTGAGGGGATAGCCGCATGCCCCAGATCGTGGACCTCTCGATCGACTCCGTCGACCGCAGCGAGGTACTCCGCTACATGGGCTACGCCGGCCAGGAGTACGACCCCTCCCTGGACCAGCGCATAGACCAGGCCATCGCCCGAGCCATCGAGGTGTCGCGCCCGCGTGCGTCCATCGACTTCTTCGACGTGGAGACGCGCGAGGTGCGCGACGACGGTACGCCCGTCCTGCGGCTGAGGGGAACGTCCATCGAGCTCGCGGGCCACTCCATGGAGGAGCACATGGCCGACGCGGTGGCCGTGGGCGTCCTCGCCGTCACGCTGGGCATGGGAGACGAGCGCGAGCTCCACCGCCTGGGACTCACCGACCACGTTGGACAGATCCTCCTGGACAGCGCGTCGACCACCCTGGTGGAGCGCGCCGCGGACGCCGCGGAGTCCCTCATCGTGGCGGAGGCCACCAGACGGGGGCTGTACACCAACTTCCGCTTCTCCCCCGGCTATGGCGACCTGCCGCTCTCCATCCAGCCCACGATCCTCTCCGCGCTGGACGCAACAAGAAGGCTGGGCATCACGCTCTCGCCCACCCTGCTCATGACCCCCACCAAGAGCGTGACCGCCGTGGTGGGAATGTGCACCAGGCCCCAGGCATCCACCAGGCGCAGCTGCAAGGGCTGCCCCTGCTTTGACTTCTGCACCATCCGACCCACCGGGAGGACCTGCCATGGATAGCACCGCCAGGCGCAAGCCCCGCTTTGGCACCTACGACAAGAGGACGCTGCGCGTGAGGGACGAGCACCTGCGCCGCGTGCTGCAGGGCAGGGACTTCCTCCGCTTTGACGGCGCCATGGGCACGCAGCTCCAGGCTCGCGGCATGGCGGCGGGCGAGACGCCCGAGCTCCTATGCCTGACCGACCCCCAGGGCGTCACCGCAATCCACCGCGCGTACGTGGAGGCGGGCGCCGAGGCGATAACCACCAACACCTTTGGCGCGAGCGCCCCCAAGCTGGGTGGCGAGGACATGGTCCCGCAGGTGTTCGAGGCCGCCGTGCGCTGCGCGCGCGAAGCGGGCGCCCGATACGTCGCCGCCGACATCGGCCCCACCGGCTCGCTCCTGCAGCCCATGGGGACCCTCTCGTTCGACGACGCCTACGAGCTCTTTGCCCAGCAGGTGGTGGCCGCCGACGCCGCGGGCGCGGACCTCTTTATCATCGAGACCATGGCGGACCTCGCCGAGGCCAAGGCGGCGCTCCTCGCCGCAAAGGAGAACAGCGACCTCCCCATCTTCTGCACCATGACCTTCGACGAGGACGGTCGCACCTTCCTGGGGACCACCCCCGAGGTCGCCGCCGTCACGCTCTCGTCGCTCGGCGCCAACGTGCTGGGGGTCAACTGCTCGCTTGGGCCCAAGGACGTTGCCCCCATCGTCGAACGCATGCTCCCCTGGTCGCGCGTGCCGGTCATGGCCCAGGCAAACGCCGGCCTCCCGCGCGTGGAGGACGGCGTCACGCTGTACGACGTCCACCCCGACGAGTACTGCGAGGCCGTGGGCGGCATGGTGCGCGCGGGCGTCTCGGTGGTGGGTGGCTGCTGCGGCACCACCCCCGAGTACATCCGGGGCGAGAGGGGCCTCCTCCAGGGCATGGAGCCCGCCCCCAGGGGTGTGCGGGACGACTTCGTGGTATGCAGCTCCCAGCAGCTCTGCGTGCTCAGGCCGGGCGACGTGGGGGTCATAGGCGAGAGGATCAACCCCACCGGCAAGAAGAGGATGAAGGAGGCCCTGCGCTCCGGGGACTACGACTACGTGATGTCCCTCGCCATCGAGCAGGAGCAGGCGGGTGCGCAGATCCTGGACGTGAATGCCGGCCTTCCCGAGATAGACGAGAGCGCCACGCTCCAGCGCCTGATGGCCGACCTCCAGAGCGTCACGTCACTCCCCCTGCAGGTGGACTCCGCGGTGCCCGAGACCATCGAGGCAGCCGTCCGCAGCTACCCGGGCAAGCCGCTCATCAACTCCACCAACGGCAAGCGCGAGACCCTCGACGCCGTGGTACCCATCGCCGCCCATTACGGCTGCGCGCTGGTGGGCCTGACCATCGACGAGCAGGGCATCCCCCAGACCCCCGAGGGCCGCCTCGCCATCGCACGGCGCATCGTGGAGGCCACGGACGCCGCGGGCATCCCCCGCCAGGACGTGGTGATCGACTGCCTCGCGATGGCAGCCTCCACCGACCAGCGCGCCCCGAGGGCCATCCTCGAGGGCATCCGCCTGGTCAAGCAAGAGCTGCCCGGCGTGCGGACGGTCCTGGGCGTCTCCAACATCAGCTTTGGCCTGCCGTTCCGCCCCCTCGTCAACGCCACGTTCCTCTCGGCCGCCTTCTCGGCCGGCCTGGACATGGGCATCATCAACCCCAAGCAGCAGCGCATGATGGACGTGGTCAACTCGTGGCGCGTGCTCTCGGGCGAGGACGAGAGCGCCCAGCGCTACGTGGCGGGCTATGCAACCCGCAGCGACGCCGCGGGGGCGCCTGCCGCAACGGGTGCGAGCCAGCAGGCGGCCAGCGAGACGGGCGGCGGGCAGGACGACGCGAGCCTCTCCCCCGCCGAACGGGCGCGCGCCATGGTGCTTGCCGGGCGAAAGGGGCCCATGCCTCAGCTGATGCGCGACATCCTGGCAGACCACGACGTGATGTTCGCGATCAACGACGTGCTGATCCCCGCCCTGGACGAGGTGGGCGTGAGGTTTGAGAAGGGCACGTTCTTCCTGCCCCAGCTCATGGCGTCGGCAGAGGCGGCCAAGGCCGGCTTTGACGTGCTGAAGGAGGTCAACGACGCCTCGGGCGCACAGGTTGCCTCGAAGGGACAGGTCGCCATCTGCACGGTCAAGGGAGACATCCACGACATTGGCAAGAACATCGTGAAGATGCTGCTGGAGAACTACGGCTACGACGTGCTGGACCTGGGGCGCGACGTGGACCCCAAGGTCTTTGTGGACGCGGTGGTCGAGCACCACGTTCGACTGGCGGGGCTCTCGGCCCTGATGACCGCCACGGTGCCGGCGATGCAGGAGACCATCGAGCTGCTGCACGAGCGCGCCCCCTGGTGCAAGGTCATGGTGGGAGGCGCCGTGCTCAACCCCGAGTACGCCCAGATGGTGGGGGCGGACTACTACGCCAAGGATGCCGCGGAGTCCGCGAAGATCGCGGCGGAGGTACTGGGGTAGGCGGGGACGCCGCACGCGACAACGGGCCAGGGCCTGCGCGGCGTGATATTACCCCTCCTCCAATGGAGGGCCGTTTCGCCCCACGGCGCGGCATCTCTCCCCTGCTGCAAACGAACGCGGCCCCGGTTGCCTGGGACGACCAGGCTACCGGGGCCGTTAGCTGTGCTCTGGCGCGCGAGACTAGAAGTCCGCGTTGCCCACGGTGCGGGGATGCGGAAGCACGTCGCGGATGTTGTCGATGCCCGTGACGTACATCACGAAGCGCTCGAAGCCCAGGCCAAATCCCGCGTGGCGGCAGCCACCGTAGCGGCGCAGGTCGCAGTAGTAGCGGTACTGCTCCGGGTCCATGCCCAGCTCGTGGATGCGCGACTCGAGGATGTCGAGCCTCTCCTCGCGCTGGGAGCCACCAATGATCTCGCCGATGCCGGGAACCAGGCAGTCTGCCGCGGCGACGGTCCTGCCGTCGTCGTTGAGCCTCATGTAGAAGGCCTTGATCTCCTTGGGGTAGTCCGTCACGAACGTGGGCTTGTTGAAGTGGTGCTCCGTGAGGTAGCGCTCGTGCTCGGTCTGCAGGTCAAGGCCCCAGCTCACGGGATACTCGAACTTGGTCCCGCCATCCTGGGCCTCCTCCAGGATCTTGATGGCGTCGTCGTAGCTCACGCGCGCGAAGTCGCTGGTCGCAACGTGCGTCAGCCGCTCCTTGAGCCCCTTGTCCACCCACTTGTTGAAGAAGTCCATCTCGTCGGGGCAATGGTCCATCACGTACGTGATGGCGTACTTGAGCATCTCCTCTGCCACGTCCATGTCCTGCTCGAGGTCGCAGAAGGCCATCTCGGGCTCGATCATCCAGAACTCGGCGGCATGACGGCGGGTGTTGGAGTCCTCGGCGCGGAAGGTGGGACCAAAGGTGTAGACGTCGCCAAAGCTCATGGCAAAGTTCTCTGCCTGCAGCTGGCCCGACACGGTGAGGTTGGTGGGCTTGCCAAAGAAGTCCTTGCTCCAGTCGACCGAGCCGTCCTCGAGCTTGGGCACGTTCGCCAGGTCAAGCGTGGTCACGCGGAACATCTCGCCGGCACCCTCGGCGTCGCTTGCGGTGATGATGGGCGTGTTCACGTACACGAAGCCGCGCTCCTGGAAGAACTTGTGGATGGCGTAGGCTGCCACGCTGCGGACGCGGAACACCGCGCGGAACAGGTTGGTGCGGCTGCGCAGGTGCTGCTGGGTGCGCAGGAACTCGCGCGACTGGCGCTTCTTCTGCATGGGATAGTCGGGCGCCGACGGGCCCTCCACGCTCACGTGCGCCGCCTGGAGCTCGATGGGCTGCGGGCGGTCGGGGGTCAGCGCGAGCGTGCCGTCAATCACCAGCGCGGCGCCCACGCTCTGCGACACGGCCTGGTCGTAGGCCTCGTCGCCGAGCGCCTCGCGGTTGAGGACCACCTGGAGGTCCCTGAAGCAGCTGCCGTCATTGAGCGTGACGAAGCCAAAGTTCTTCATGTCCCTAATGGAGCGGACCCAGCCGGCGACGGTGACGCTCGCTCCGTCCAGCTGGTCCTTGTCCGCGTAGAGCGCGGCGATCTTGGTGCGGTTCACGGTATGATCCCTTCCCTCGTGGGGTGGTGGCATGCATTGACCGACCAATCTTATCGCACGTCCCACGTTACGGGCGAACCCTGGACCGCTGGCCCCTCAGTCCCGCCGCCTGCCGGGCGCATTGGACTTGCCCGTGACGCGGTCGACCTCCATCACCAGAACCGACGTCTGGTCGATCGCAGCGTCTATGTACCTCTCCCCCGCCTCCATATGGTCGGGCGCGTACTTGCGCACGAGGGCGCGCAGGCCCTCCCGCTTCTCGGCGTCGTCGCGGGCGGGCCTCAGCGTGCCAAAGGCGATTGCGGAGGAGTAGTGCGTGGTGAACTGCGCCGGCACCACCTCGTCAGCAGAGACGACCGTGAGGCAGGCGCGGCAGGAGCCTCCCACGTTGGCAAGGCGGTGCCCCGCTGCCGCGGCACCGTGCAGGTACATCGACCTGCCCTCAAGCGCAAAGCTGATGGGAACGCCGTAGGGCTCGCCGTCGGCGTCCACGGTCGAGAGGACCGCGTGCGACGACTCCGCGACCAGCCGCAGGGCCTCGTCCTCCCCCAGGGCGCGGTCCGCCCGGCGCATGGGAAACTCCATCGCTACGCCTCCAACGTTGCCTCGGGATGCTCCCGCGTCACGAACTCCCTGTTGGTGACCGTCGCACCCAGCAGCTGCTGGCACTTCTCGGCCAGCTCGTCGATCGCCGCGTGCAGGTCGGCGGAGCGAGAGGGGTCAACGCACTCCATGATGAACATCACGTGCGGTGTGGCGTCGCTCACCTCGGTGCGCTGACCGTCTCGCCAGTTCCAGCAGCGGCACACGGCACCCGCGTCGTCGAGGTAGGCCACCTCGCCCGGGAGCGTGGGGTCGCTCTCCTCCTCGCCGATGGGCAGGAAGCGGTCCCCTCCCTCGGTCTGGGCAAGTCGGAACGTACCCTGTATGGCGTCGATGTTCTCGGCACCGATGGGAAGCGCGTACTTGAGCGAGATCGCGTTGGAGACGTCGACGGACGGAACGATGTGGCCCACGGGATTGCCCTTGAGCACGCGCTTGAGGAGGTTCTCCACCGAACAGCGCGCACCACCCTTGGTCTTGAACTTCTTGTATGCGTCGCGCCACACTGCCACGACCTCGTTCTTGCTGATGGTGGTGCTGGTGAGCCACCTCTCCGCGCTGGCGTTGGCGTGGTCCAGGAACGAGGCGGCCTTGGCCGCGTTCTCCGGCGAGATCTGGTCCGTTGGAAGCACCCCGTCCACGCACAGCACGCCTATCTCCACGTCAGGGAACAGCTCCCAGAACGAGTCCTCCACCACAAACTTCTTCATGCGTCCTCCCTAGTCGTACTTCGTTGCGACGATGGTAACATCTTGTCTCGCATGTTCTTACGTCAAATCGGAATTTTATTGGCAAATTTCTCTCATTATTCCTTCTATTCACTTGTACTTATATCGAATTTATTCATTTGAGAATGAATAAGGCGACGAGACGCGCGGGAGACCGCCGCAGCTAGGGCCCATGCCGGCGGAATGCCCCTCGGATGAAATCGGCCGTCGCGCCCCAATTGCCGCATACGGCGACACGCGTGGGAGGCGCCCTCAGCCGGGCAACGGGACACCCGCCCCATCGGGCCCGCGGCAAATGCGACGCTCCCCCGATATTTGCCACTACGCGAGAATGGGTCCCTGGCACGCGCCTGCCAGTTCCCTAGAATTGTGCGGAGGGGAAACGGGCGCGACGGGCGCCCACGATGCGGAGGTCTTGAGTATGGACAAGAGGAGACTGAGCGACAGGGCACTGAGGGCGATTGCCGTGGCGACGGCGACCCCAACGCTGGCGTTTGCGGGATACACCGCCGTGTCGCACCTCCTCTTCCACCGCTCCAACATCGCCACCGCGTCAGAGATCTACAACCGCGTGACAGCCGACAAGGACAAGATGGGTGACCCCGTGGCCTGGGACAACTACATCCTCAAGCATGCGGAGACCAACGAGACCCACTACAGCGTCTCTCCCCTCATGAGCTTCAAGGTGAGCGTGGAGGACACCACCTTCCAGGGGATGCAGACCTTCGTCCTCAACCGCCGCGCCATCAACGACCGCGCCGTGCTCTACATCCACGGGACCGCCTACGTGAACCAGCCGACCATCTACCACTGGAAGTTCCTCGACTCGGTGGCGCGCCGGACCAGGGCCGAGGTCAGAGTCCCCCTGTACCCGCTCGCCCCCGTGCACACCTACGCCGAGGCGTACGACAAGATCGAGGCGGTCTACCGCGACCTCCTGTCCAAGTACGGCGAGGGCGGCGTGACCATCATGGGTGACACGGCGGGCGGCGGCATCGCGGCAGGCTTCTGTCAGCGGCTCCCGGAGCTTGGCCTGCCCCAGCCCGCACGCCTCATCCTCATCTCGCCCTGGGTCGACGCGAGCCTGCACAACCCCGACCTCAACGCGTACCAAGCCGTTGACCCCATGTACTCCCTCGCCGGCCTGCGCAAGATCGCCCACACCTGGGCAAAGGGCACAGACGTCCACGACCCCATGGTGAGCCCCATCAACGGCCAGGTGCGCATGCTGCGCAACGTGTACGTGTACACCGGCACCAGGGAGGTCTTCCACCCCGACGCCGTGCTGTTTGCCCAGCGCGTCCGCGCCACGGGAATCCACACCGAGCTCGTCGTGGGCAGTGGGCTCAACGCGAACTACCCCCTCTACCCCATCCCCGAGGGGCAGAGGGCCATCGAGCAGATATCCACAGCCATCTCGACCGACTAGGCGAGAGGGACCACGGCCATGCCCGAGCCCCGCATCCGCCGGGTCCGGGCCAGAAGGAGGGAGCCCCATGGGCGACGCTGGAGACGCGATGGAAAACTGGCGCGTGGAGCACGACTCCATGGGGGAGGTGAGGGTCCCCGCCCAGGCGCTGTGGGGGGCGCAGACGCAGCGCTCGTACCAGAACTTCCGCATTGGTACCGAGACCATGCCGCCCCTGATCATCCGCGCGTTCGCGCTTCTCAAGAAGGCCGCCGCGCAGGCAAACGTGGAGCTGGGCGTGCTCGAACCGGGCGCGGGGGAGGCCATCTGCCTCGCGTGCGACGAGATCCTGGATGGCAGGCACGACGACGCCTTCCCCCTGAAGGTGTGGCAGACCGGCTCCGGCACCCAGAGCAACATGAACCTCAACGAGGTCATCGCCAACAGGGGCAACCAGATCGCCGCCGAGCGGGGCATCGCGCTCTCGAAGCCGCTCCACCCCAACGACTCCGTCAACCGGAGCCAGAGCAGCAACGACACCTTCCCCACCGCCATGAACGTGGCGGCCGTGCTCGCCGTGACCGAGCGGCTGGAGCCCGCCGCACAAGAGCTGGTCTCCACCTTCCGCCGCCTTGAGGAGGAGAACGAGGGCGTGGTGAAGAGCGGGCGCACACACCTGCAGGACGCCGTGCCCATCGCCTTCAGCCAGGAGATAAGCGGCTGGCGCGGACTGGTAGAGGCGGGCGTCGAGGAGCTCGAGGCGAGCCTGCCCCCGCTCCGGCGCCTGGCGCTGGGCGGCACCGCGGTGGGCACCGGCCTCAACGCCCCCAAGGGCTTTGACGCGCTGGTCGCCGCCAAGCTCTCCGCCCTCACGGGGCAGGAGTTCGTGACCGACCCCAACAAGTTCCGCGCGCTCACGGGCAAGGACGCCATCGCCTTCAGCCACGGCGCCGTGCGGGCGCTGGCCGCCAACATGATGAAGATCGCAAACGACGTGCGCTGGCTCGCGAGCGGCCCGCGCCTGGGCCTGGGGGAGATCTCCATCCCCGCCAACGAGCCGGGGAGCTCCATCATGCCCGGCAAGGTCAACCCCACGCAGTGCGAGGCGGTCACGATGGTTGCCGTGCAGGTTATGGGCAACGACGCGACCATCGGCTTCGCCGCGTCGCAGGGCAACTTCGAGCTCAACGTGTTCATGCCGGTCATCGCGTACGACTACCTGCAGAGCGTGACGCTCCTCTCGGATGCCATGAGGTCCTTCGACGTGCACTGCGCGTCGGGCATTAAGGCAAACCGCGAGCGCATGCACCGCAACCTGCACGACTCCCTCATGCTCGTGACGTGCCTCAACCCGTATATTGGATACGAGAACGCCGCCAAGGTGGCCCACAAGGCCTATGCGGAGGGCACCAGCCTGCGCGAGGCGTGCGTCTCGCTCGGATTCCTTTCCGGGGAAGAGTTTGACAGGGTGTTTAAGCCAGAGGGGATGATCTAGCACATGGACGAGACCAGCAGGAGGAGCCTGGAGCTCCACGAGCAGCTGCATGGAAAGATCGAGGTGGTGTCACGCAAGCACGTTGAGACGCGCGACGACCTCTCTCTGATGTACACCCCAGGCGTCGCGGAGCCCTGCCGCCAGATCCAGGCGGACTACCAGAAGAGCTGGGAGCTCACGCGCCGCGGCAACCTGGTGGCCGTGATCACGGACGGCACCGCCATCCTTGGCCTGGGCGACATCGGCCCCGCCGCCGGCATGCCCGTGATGGAGGGCAAGTGCGCGCTGTTCAAGGAGTTTGGCGACGTCGACGCCTTCCCCATCTGCGTGGACACCCACGACACCGACGAGTTCGTGCGCACCGTGCAGCTGATCAGCAAGAGCTTTGGCGGCATCAACCTGGAGGACATCGCAGCCCCCCGCTGCTTCGAGATCGAGCGCAGGCTCAAGGAGGTCTGCGACATCCCCGTCTTCCACGACGACCAGCATGGCACCGCAATCGTGGTCGCCGCCGCCATGATCAACGCGCTCAAGGTCACCGGCAAGCAGATGGGCTCCGTCAAGATCGTGATCAACGGCGCCGGTGCCGCCGGCTGCGCCATCGGCACGCTGCTCTCGCACATGGGCTTTGGCAACGTGGTCATGTGCGACGTCAACGGCATCATCTGCGAGGGCGACGAGGGCCTCAACGCCGGCCAGGAGGCCATCAGCCACATCACAAACGCCAACCACGAGCACGGTACGCTCGCGGACGCCCTGCGCGGCGCAGACGCCTTCGTGGGCGTCTCGCGCGGCAACCTGGTCTCGCGCGAGATGGTCGCGAGCATGAACCGTCCCATCGTGTTCCCCATGGCCAACCCCGTGCCCGAGATCATGCCCGACGAGGCGCTCGCCGCCGGTGCGGAGGTCGTGGGCACCGGCCGCTCCGACTTCCCCAACCAAATCAACAACGTGCTGGTGTTTCCCGGCATCTTCAAGGGGGCGCTCAAGGCACGCGCAAAGGAGATCACCGAGGAGATGGAGGTCGCCGCGGCAAAGGCGATCGCCAGCCTGATTCCCGAGGACGAGCTTGACCCCAAGAACATCATCCCGTCCGCGCTGGACAAGGGCGTGGCAGACGTCGTGGCCAAGGCCGTCGCGGAGCACGTGGCAGACTAGCGCCGGCAGCAGGCAACCGCACCCAGCGGCAAACCTCACGGGCGCCATCCGTCCCCTCCGGACGGGTGGCGCCCTCTCCTTACTCCACGAAGTAGCTAGCGCAGTTGAGCGGCGTCTCGTACACGTCCACCTGGCTCACCGGCAGGTCGCGCGCCAGCAGACGCTCGGCGAAGTAGCGGGCAAGGTTCTCGGCCGTGGTGCGGAAGGGCAGCATGGTAAGCCTGAACCCCTCGTCCTCTGTGAGGGCCCTGAGGGTGCCCGGCTTGAGCGAGCCCTCCTCCACCAGGAAGGTGTGGTCCAGCGCGCCCACCTCCTCGCGCACCGCCCTCTTGAAGACGCCGAAGTCGAGCACCATGTCGCGCATGGTACCCTCGTCCCTAAGGCCATCCTGTCGAAGGTAGGCAACCACTCGCCAGCGGTGCCCGTGCAGGTTCTCGCACTTGCCGTAGTAGTCGGTGAGGAAGTGAGCCCCGTCAAAGCTCGCCTCCGTCTTGAGTCCGTATCCCATGGGTCCTCCCCTCCCGCGGCCGCGGGTCCCCGCGCCGCACGGCCCTCATCCATACGAGAGCCATTCTTTCACAGGGCGTCCGGCGAGGCGGGCGGGACCTTGGCCTCCACGAACCAGCGAGGCCCCTCGTAGAACAGGTAGGTCTGCGTCCCGCCCACGCAGACCGAGTACCTGAGCCCCGCCGAGCACGTGCGCGGCGAGTACGCCTTGCGCGCCTCTGTCACCCGGTCTATGTGGTACCGCACCCCATCGCGCCACACCACCACGAGCGGTGTGATGCGTCCCTCGGCATCGGTCCTGGACTCCACCTCCACATAGAGCCTCCTGCGCGGCACGGTCTCTCCCCCGCCGGGCCCGGGTCCCACTCCCCGCGGCCCCCGTGCGTGCGGCGTCGCACGTGGCATCTCCATCGCGTTCCCTTCCCATCGAACACGTGTTTCAGTATGGGGTGGGGTGTGGACAAAAAATGGGGCATGCGACGGGCGGATACGTCACGCATGGGAGAGGGACCCCGCCCGTTGCCCGGACGAGGTCCCCTTGGCGTCCTATGAGGCGGAGCCATCACCGCCGGCGGACGGGGCGTCGCCGCCCTTGCCGTGGCCATGACCCCCGCGGTGACGCCGGCGACGCCTCTGCTGGGCGTCTCCCGCCTCGCCCGTGGGCTGCGGCTTGCCGCCACCCTGCGCGGGCTTCTGCCTGCCCTGGCGCTGCTGCTGGCCACTCGCCGACCCCTGCTGGGCCTGCTGGCCGCCGCGGTCGCCGGGGTGCCGGCGGCGACGGCTGGGCTGCATGCCCTTGGGCTTCTGCGAGCCGTCACGCCCCTCCTTGCGCTGCTGGGGCTGCTGGGAGCGTGCGTCTCCCCCCTGCGCGGGAGCGCCCTCGCCCGAGGCGCTGTGGTGGCGCCTCCTGCGATGCGTGGCCTCGGGCACGCCCTCGGTGGCGGGAGTGGACGCGGATACCTTCTTGCGGCGACGGCGCGCGGACGGCTCCCCACCCTGGCGGGTACCACCCTTGGCCTCCGCCTCGCCGGGCTCGGACTGGCCACCGCGACGGCGCGTGGAGCCCTCGGGGCGCTGCCTCTGGCCGGAGGCATCCTGCCCCTCTCCCCCGCGGCGGCGACGCTTGCGCCTGGTCTCCACGAAGATGTCCTCCGCCTCAAAGGACTCGGCGGGGGTGACCCCGTTCTTGCGGTCGAGCTCGGCGAGAGCCATCTGCACGTCGGGCGACTGGAGCCTGTCCAGGGCATCGCGCGTGACGGTGTCGGGACGGCAGGGGCAGTGGAGCTCCTCGCTCTTCTTGACCGCGGCCTCGGAGGTGGTCATGTCGGCAAGCGGGATGCGAACGGTCTTGCCGTTCTCGATGCGCAGGCAGAGCTGCTCCTTGGGCGTGTCGTACTCCACGATCTTGGCCTTGCCCAGCGGCGTGTCGATTACCGCGTTGCGCTTGGGCGCGCGCTGCTTGAAGTCGCGATAGGCCTCGAACTCGTAGCGCAGGCAGCACATGAGCCTGCCGCAGGCGCCGCTGATCTTGTTGGAGTTGAGCGGAAGGTCCTGCTCCTTGGCCATGCGGATGGAGACGGGCTCAAACTGGTGGCCAAAGCGCGCGCAGCATAGCTCCTGGCCGCAGTGGCCAAAGCCGCCCACGATCGCGGCCTCCTCGCGCACGCCGATCTGCCGCATGTCGATGCGCTCGTGCAGCTCGTGCGACAGATCGCGGACCAGCTGGCGAAAGTCCACGCGCTCCTCGGCGCTGAAGTAGCACACGACCTTCTCGCCGCCAAACAGGTACTCCACGCCCACAGGCTTCATGTCGAGGCCCGACTCGTGCACCAGGCGCCGGAACACTGGAAGGGCGTCTTCGCCCCGCTGTGCGAGCTCCTCGGCGCGGTCGAGGTCGCTCTCGGTGCAGATGCGCACCACGGGCTGGAGCTTGGATTCGCCAATCATGTCGCGCAGCTCGTTGCTGCTGACCTCGCGGGCGTCCATGGTGGCAAGTCCGATCTCGGCCCCGCGCTCGGTCGAGCAGATCACGTGGTCGCCCTCCTGCGCCCCGGTCTCGCGGGGGTTGAACCACAGGTCTCGGGCGGCATACTTAAACTTCACCGGTATGACGGTGGGCATGCGAGTGCCTCCTTGACAGAGAGAAGCATGGCCTCGATGGCCAGCTGGGGTGTTACGTTGTGGGCGAGGTCGTCCGCCGCCGAGCGCACGGCCTCAAGGGCGCGCACCACGCCCTCCGTTGGGGTGGAGGAGGCAAGGCGGTCGACCACGTCTGCCGCGTCCTCGTTGACGATGCCCTCGGGGATGCCCTCACAGCGCAGGAGGACGTCTCTGAGCAGGGACTCCGCGGCCGACAGCGCCTCCATCATACCCGAACGCTCCCGGGCGGTGAGCTCGCGCCTGTTTGCGTCCTCCAGCTGCTTGAGTGCCTTCGCGGGCAGGTAGTCTCCTTCCTGGCCCAGGGCGGCCTCCTGGGCGCTCCGCACGTCCGCGAGCGGCGCCTTGACCGCCTCGACGATCTGGCGTGCCGCCACGAGAACGTCCCAGGAGTCGTCGTTGGCGAGCTCCCCCAGCGTCTGCACCACCAGACGGCGCACCTCCCTGCGCCCGGACGAGGCCAGGAACTCGGCAGCGCGGTCGGGCGTGCCCGCCACGCTCAGCGCCACGCGGGCGTCGGTCCCGCCGATCCCACTCTTGGCCTCCACCGCGCGCTGGGCGGCGTCCGGGCTCACGATGCGAAAGGGCACCTGCTGGCAGCGGCTCACGATGGTGGGCAGCAACGCCGCGGCGGTGCGGGCAATGAGGATGAAGTAGACGCCCTCCGGCGGCTCCTCGATGGTCTTGAGGAGCGCGTTGGCGGCGGCACCCCGTAGAAGGGCGGCCTCGCGGATCACGTAGACCTTGCCGGGGGCACGCACGGGCGCCAGGCTCACGTCGGCTATGAGCTCCCTCACCTGCGACACCAGGTAGCCGGTCACGCTCCCCGGCTCGTACACGTGGACGTCGGGATGCGTCCCGTGCGAGACGCGAATGCACTCGTCGCAGGTCCCGTCTCCCCCGTTGGGGCACACGATGCACTGCGCCAGGGCCCGCGCGGCCTCGTCCATGCCGGATCCCGGGGCGCCCACGAAGAGGTAGGCGTGCGAGACACGGCCCTCCCTCACGGCGTCGCCCAAAAACTCCTGGACGCGAGGCTGCTGGGACAGGCACGCGAGCGCCGAGGGCAGCGGCACGCCGTCGACGCTAGCCATGCTCGACCACCCCGCCGCCCAACCACGGAAGCGCCTCGCCCAGGCAGGTGTCGACGCGGGATGAGACGAGCGATACGTCCCCCGCGCCGTCCACCATGCGGACGCGGTCGGGCTCGCGCCGGGCGAGCCTGGCGTAGCCCGCGCGCACGCGCTCCTGGAAGGCTAGGCCCTCCGCCTCCAGGCGGTCGGCCCCTCCCCTGGTGGCGCGCGCGAAGGCGACCTGGGGATCCAGGTCCAGCACGATCGTGACGTCGGGCGTCACGCCGCAGGTGCCCAGGCGGTTCGCCTCGTCCACCAGGCCCTCCGAAAGCCCGCGGCCCCCCGCCTGGTAGGCGAACGTGGAGTCGTGGAACCGGTCGCACACCACCACGGCGCCACGCTCCAGCGCGGGGATGATGGCCTCGCACACCAGCTGGGCACGCGATGCCTCGTACAGAAGAAGCTCGGCGCGGTCGCACATGCCGGCGTTGGCGGGGTCAAGGAGGACCGCACGCACCTTCTCGCCTATGACCGTGCCACCGGGCTCTCGAAGCCGCACGACCTCCCTGCCCTCAGACTGCAGCCTGGCCGCCAGGATCGTGGCTTGCGTCGACTTGCCGCAGCCGTCGATCCCCTCGAGCGTCACGAACGCGCCGCGCTCATGCGACGTGCCTGGTGCGGTGCTGGTGCTTGGCATGGCAGCTCCATGGTGTGCTGACGGTTGGGACAGCTTACTCTAGCAGGTTGGTGTGGCGCGCCCGTGGTCGCGGACGCACGCCGGGGATGGGGAGAGAAACGCCCCCGCCGCACTCGGCAGCGGAGGCGTTGGCATCGCGCGGCACGTGTCCCTACGACTTCCCCTTGGCTGGGGACTTGGCCTTGGACGACTTGCCGCCCGCGGACTTGGTCTTGGCGGCCTTGGTCGACTTGGCCCTCGTGCCGCGCTTGGCGCCCGACGCCTTCGCGGACGCGGAGGTGCCACGGCCCCTCCCGGCCCGGGAGGCGGCCTTCTTCTCCTTGCCGGGACAGTTCATGTTGACGCAGATGCGCCAGGGGCCCCTGGCGGTCACGACCTCCACGATGGGCGCCCCGCAGTCGGGGCAGGTCTCGCCCGTGGCGTGCAGCTCGCCGCGCTGGGGCAGCGGGTAGCTCACTCCGCACACGTCGTAGTTGGTGCAGCGGATGAAGCGCCTACCTGTCTTCTCGCTCTTGTGGGCGACCAGGTCCCCGTGGCGCCCGTCAGCCTCGCAGACGGCACAGGTGCCCACCACGATGTCGGGCTCCCGGTTGGTGGGGCAGGCCGGGTTCACGCAGATCTCGTACGCCTTTGAGCGGAACGGCTTGCACTTGATGCGCGGGGCGCCGCACACCGGGCACACGCCCGCCTCGCCCTCGATGGGCTCGACCTTGACCTTGGACGGGACGGGATAGGTCACGTCGCAGTCGGGCCAGCCCATGCAGCCGATGAAACTCCCGCGCGTCTTGGCGGAGGTCTTCATGACAAGGTCCCTGCCGCACTTGGGGCACACGCCCACCTTGGCGTCTGCCGTCACGGCGTCGGCGATGGCGTTGCCCAGGTCGTCCTTGTGCTCGATCAGCGCGCCCATCACGCCGGAGAGCAGCGCACGGGAGTGCGTGACCACGTCCTCCTGGGTGTCGGCCCCCTCGGCGACCTTGGTCATGTCGTCCTCGAGCTCGGAGGTCATGCTCGGGCTGGTGATGCGAGGCGCGTACTCGGTGAGGGCGTCGATGACCGCCATGCCCAGCTGGCTGGGTTCGACGGGATCGTTCTTGAGGTACTTCACGTCGTACAGGCGCTGGATGATCGAGGCGCGCGTGGACTTGGTGCCCAGGCCGCACTTCTCCATCTCCTGGATCAGGCGGCCCTGGCTGTAGCGGGCGGGGGGCTCGGTCTGCTTGGCGTCGAGCGTCATCTTGCGAACGTCGCACACGTCGCCCTCCGAGAGCATGGGAAGCTGCTCGTCCTTGCGCTGCCCGTAGGGGTAGATGGCGCGGAACCCAGGCTCAACCACCACGGTGCCGGAGCTGGTAAAGCGCTCCCCCTCCACGTCGAAGGTGAGCTTGGTCCCCTCGGTCACGCAGGGGTCGCCCAGCGTGGCAAGGAACCTGCGCGCGATGAGGTTGTACAGCTTCCACTCTGCGGGTTGGAGGCTTCCCGGGTCGGCCGCCGCCGTCGGGTAGATGGGCGGGTGGTCGGTGGTCTCCTGCTTGCCGCGCGTGGCGTGGAGCGGGCCCCCGGAGAGGAGCGCCTGGCAGGTGGGCCGGTACTGGGGCACCTCGGAGAGCGTGCGCACACAGGCCTTGAGGTCGAGCGACTTGGGATAGACGGTGTTGTCCACGCGCGGGTAGCTGATGAGGCCGTCCATGTAGAGCGACTCGGCGAGCCTCATGGCGCGGGCGGGGCTGATCCCCTCCGCCGCCGCGGCGGTCTGCATGGTCGTAGTGTTGAACGGGGCGGGCGGGTTGGTGGTGCGGCGTCTCTTCTCGACGGAGAGGACCCTGGCCTCGCTCGCATCCCTCACGCGCGCGAACGCCGCGTCCGCCGCGGCCTTATCCTTGAAGCGCGCGGTTACGTGGGTCGCCTTGAAGGAGTCGTCCTCCGACGCAGAGCCCTTGGGGGCGAGCATGCCCCACAGCACCCAGTAGTCCTCGGGAACGAACGCCTGGCGCTCACGCTCCTTCTGCACCACCAGCGCGAGCGTGGGGGTCTGGACGCGACCGGCACTGCGCACGTTGCCAAAGCCGCCAAAGCGGGCCATGGTGAGGTAGCGCGTGAGAACCGCGCCCCAGATGAGGTCGATGTACTGGCGACTCTCGCCCGCATCTGCCAGGTCCTGGTCAAGCTCCACGAGGTTCTGGAAGGCATGGTCGATCTCGGCCTTGGTGAAGGCGGAGTAGCGGGCGCGCGAGACAGGCGTGTCGGGCGCCACCTGGCGCATCTGCCTCAGGGCGTCCGAGCCGATGAGCTCGCCCTCGCGGTCGAAGTCCGTGCCGATGACGATGGAGTCCGCCTTCTTGGCGAGGTTCTTGAGCGCGCGGATGATGCCCTTCTCCGCCGGCAGCTTCTCGATGGGCGCCCACACGAGGTACGGAAGGCTCGGGACCTTCCACCCCTTGATGTCGATGCCGTCCTTGAGGAAGGGCTTGCGCTTGGTCTCGTAGGGCGGCTTGGCGAGGTCGTCGGGAAGGTGCGCCGGCAGGTGCTCCCCCTCGGCGGTGAGGCCGTACCACCCCTCCTTGCGGTCATACTTGAGCTCGGGCGGGAAGTCGGGTGCCATGATGTGGCCGCGCAGGCCGATGGTCACCCACTCCTCGCCGTCATGCGAGAACCGGTACACAGGCGTGTCGTACACCTTGTCCGCCTTGGGCTTGCCCGAGGTGGAGAGGAGCCGCGCTATCTGCTGTGCCGCGTCGTTCTTCTCGGTTACAACAAGCTTCAACTAGTCGTCCTCTTCGTCTTTCTGGAGCTCGTGCTCCTCGTAGTCCTCCCTCGTCCACTTGAGGGACTCCTTGCCGTCGCGTGCGACGAGGACGTAGCGGGCCACCGCCAGAGCTATCTCGTACAGCAGCACGAGGGCGGTGAACATGAGCAGCATGGTGACGGGCGAGGCATCGGGCGTGACCACTGCCGAGAGCACCATGAGGCCCACGTAGATGTAGCGCCACTGGGCGCGGAAGGTCTTGTAGGGGACCAGGTGGAGGACTGAGAGGTAGAAGATCACGAGGGGAATCTGGAAGGCAATGCCAAAGCCAATCTCGAGCAGCATGATGATGTTGAGATAGTCCTCCGCGTCGGCGATGACGTTGGCGAAGTCAACCGACTGCTGCACCATCCACCCGATTGCCGCGGGCAGGGCCACGAAGTAGCAGAAGACCATGCCGAGGGCGAACAGGATGACCATCGCCGCAACCGTGGGGACGACCCACTTGCGCTCGTTGGGCTTGAGAGCGGGGAGGAAGAAGGCCATGATCTCCCAGATGATGATGGGCGTGCAGATAATCACGCCCACGAAGAACGCCACCTTGAAGCGGATGGTGAAGCCGCCGAGGACCGAGAGGACGGTGAGCTTGGAGCCCGCCGGCATGACGGAGCGGATGGGGTCCATCAGGATCTGGATCAGCGTCGGCGTCGCCTCGTACACCACGATCGCGGTGACGAGAACGGACACGACGATGATGGTGAGACGCCGTCTGAGTTCGCCGAGGTGATCCATCAGCGGCATGCGTGCTGGTCCTACGGGCATTAGTCCTCCTCCTTGGATGCGCCGTCAGCGGAGGGCTCGGCGTCGTCCTGCGTCGCGGCCTGCTCGTCGGCGTCAGCGTTGGCACCGGCATCTGCCTTAGCCTCTGCCTCGTGGCGCTTGGGCCTCATCGCATAGAGGGATGCCGCGCTCGCGACCTTGGGCTCCTCCTTTGGCTGCGGCTCGGTAGCAGGCGCCTCCTGCTCCGGCGCGTCGTCGGAGTCTGCGCCCGACGCCTGCGTTGCTGCGTCCTGCTGTGCCTTCGGTGCCGCCTTGGCCTCACGCTTGGCCTTCTCCGCCTCGAGGCGTGCCTTGCGCTGCGCAAAGGTCTCGCGCTTGCGGTCCGTGAGGGCGCCGTCGGCGGACTCGAGGTCGGAGTCCTCGTCCATGGCGGCGGCGCGCTTGGCTACCGCGTCCTTGCTCTTGGGGTCGTCCCCCATACCCTCGCTCACCGCGTTGCTCAGCGGGTCCATGACCTCGCTCTGAACGACCTCGGTGAAGCCCTCTTGGGCCTGCCTGAACTGCCTCAGCGCCTTGCCGATGGTCCTGCCCATGCCGGGAAGCTTGTCCGGCCCAAAGAGCAGAAAGCCGAAGAGCACGATCAGGAACAGCTCTGTCTCGCCAATGCCAAACACGCGCGCACCTCCAGTGCCGCAGGAGGGGGACTACTCCCCCGCCACCAGTTCCTTGTCAACGCCCAGGAGCGAGAGCACGCGGGCGACGTTCTTCTGCGGGTTGCTCAGGGTCAGGCTCCCGCCCGCCTCCTTGGCGCGGTGGGTGGCACCCACCAGCACGCCAATCCCCGTGGAGTCGATGTAGGGCACCTCTGAGAAGTCCACGACGACCTGCGGGGTCGCTTCGCCGAGTGCCGCCTCGAGCTCCTGGCGGAGCTGGGGGGCGTTGGACACGTCGACCTCCCCGGCGACCTTTACGAGGGTCTTGGACCCGTCCTTGTTTGATGTGATTTCGAGGCTCATGGGATGATGCTCCGTTTCTTGTTGTCCTAGAGGTTGGTTCCGCTGGAGTTGGCGAGCGTCTCGGACAGGCCCTGGGTGGTCGATCCGGAGGTCGTCGTGTTCGAGGAGGAAGACGAGTCGCTCGCCTCCGCCTCCTGGCTCGCGATGACCGAGAGGCGCTGCTCAGCAAAGGACTTGGCGCCGTACTCGTCGTTGGCGTCCGCCTCCTCCGCCTTCTGGTAGGCGGACTTTGCGTTTGCGGTATCTCCGGAGGACTCGTACATGAGACCGAGGTTAGCCCATGCCGGACCATAGGTGGAGTCGCTCTGGGTGAGCTCGAGGAGGGCGGACTTGGCGCCGTCCACGTCACCGGAGTAGTACTGGCAGAGCGCACGGTTGACCCGCACCGCGCTGGAGTCGTTGAGGGCGAGGTACTGGTCGTAGTACCCCATCGCCTTCTGGAAGAGGTCGTTCACGTGCTGCTTGGACGTGTCGTCCGTGGCGTACGTGCTTGCGGAGTAGGCCCAGGCCATGTAGTCGTTGCCCAGGTTGAGCAGCGTCGCGAGGCTCTTGGGCTTCTCCTTGAGCTTTGCCTCGAGCTCAGACACCGTCGAGGAGTACTTTGCGTCAACGCTTGCCATGCTCGACGTGGTGGACGAGGAGGAGTCGGACGAGTCCGTGGTGGATGCTGAGTCAGCCTTCTGGCTCGACTGCGAGCTGGACGACGAGCTGCCGGCGAAGATGGCGGAGAGGGACGGGAGCATCATGGAGAGTGCCATCACGATGCCGAAGACAACGATGGCGATCTGGGTGCCCTTGCCGCGCTTGCCGGGCTTCTTGCCCCCGTCGCGCCTTGCCGTGCCCTTGGCGGCCTTGTCGGATGCGCCCTTGTCGTTTGACCCCGAGGCAACCTTTGCCCGGGCGAGGCGCTTTCCCGAAGTTCCCTTGTTTCCCGACATCCGCCCATCCCTTCGATTCATCGTGCCACCCGGCGAGGGCGTGACGCCCTTGCAACGAACGCAAAGCTACATTCTACAAACCAAACCTGTCAAGCATGTCACATCCACACTCGCAAGCCATCCCAAGTGTGGATGCCGCCATCTGGCAGCTATATATAGGTACGCTCGCGGCATCCTCGCACGCCCATGGCAAGGCGGCCGGGCGCCATATTCGCACCTCTCTTCCCCGAGAAGGGAGGGGGCGAGACCCATCGGCCCCGCCCCCAAGGCAAACGCTAGCCCCGCTCCTCGCGGGCGATCTTGGCGCTCACGAGCTTTACCGCGACCACGAAGACGTCCAGCGCCTGTCCGAGGTCCTCGAGCGACGGATACGTGGGCGCGATGCGGATGTTGGAGTCGTTGGGGTCCTTTCCATACGGCCACGTGGCGCCGGCGGGGGTGAGCTTGACCCCAAGGTCTGCCATCAGCGCGACGATCCTCTTGGCGGACCCCTTGGGCCCCTCGAAGCTCACGAAGTAGCCGCCGTGCGGGTTGGACCAGGTGGCGACCCCCAGGCTGCCGAGTCCCTCGCCAAGCTTGCTCTGCACCAGGGCGAAGCGGGGCGCGACGATGGCGGCGTGCTTGCGCATGTGCGCGCGGACCCCGTCGAGGTCACGGAGGTAGAGGGCATGCGCTAGCTGGCTCATCTTCTCGGAGCTCACGCGCTCCACCGAGAACGCCTTGCGAACCTCGCTGATGTCGTCGTCGCTCGCCGCCACGAACGCGATGCCCGAACTGGGGAAGGTCACCTTGGCAGTGGAGCCAAACTCGTACACGAGGTTGCGGTTGCCCGCCTCGCGCACCGCCTGGAAGATGTCGAGGAGCTGGTCGTCCGTCCCGCCGAAGCAGTGGACCACGTAGGCGTTGTCCCAGTAGATGCGGAAGTCGGGGGCGGCGGGCTTGAGCGAGGCGAACGCGCGGACGACCTCGTCGGAGTAGGTAATGCCCGTGGGGTTGGCGTACTTGGGCACGCACCAGATGCCCTTGACCGTGGGATCGCCCTCAACGAGCTCGCACACCGTGTCCATGTCGGGCCCGTCCTCGCGCATGGGGATGGGGACGTTCTTGATGCCCATCGACTCGGTCACCTTGAAGTGGCGGTCGTAGCCGGGTGCGGGGCAGAGCCACTTGACCTCGCCCTGCCTGTAGAAGGGCTCGGCGCCGGCGACGCCATTGATGAAGGCGTGGGCGACGAGGTCGTGCATGAGGTTGAGGCTGGAAGAGCCGGAGACGACCACGTTCTTGGGGTCGACGCCCAGGATCTGCCCCGCCAGGCGCCGCGCGGAGGGAAGCCCCTCCGGGGTCCCGTAGTTGTCCACGATCGCATCGCCGTCGACGAGCGGCGTGGAGGAGTCCAGCACGTCGAGCATGGGCTTTGAGAGGGCGGTCTGCTGCGGGGAGGGCTTGCCACGGGCCATGTCGAGCTTGAGGTGCTGGTCCCTCAGGTGGGCGACCTCGGTCTCGAGGTGCTTGATCTCCTCGTCCAGGGACTCGGTTGACATGGACTGGTATGCGTTGGGCATGGGGTCCTCCTCCGTCGGGTCGGCATCATCCGCAAGTATAGTGTGTGCCCGATGCGAGGAGCCCCCGGAGCGGGATACGTACACGGGCCGTCACCCGCGTAGGCGCCCCGGCCGATACGAGACCCTTGGCAAGCTACTCCACCGTGCCGTAGAGGTAGCCCCAGCCGTGTGCGGTGATGATCGAGTTCATCTGGTCGCAGAGCCGATGACGGTCGTAGCGCCCGCCGGGCAGGAGGTCGATGACCTCCTGGAGGTCGGCCGCCATGTCGTCGATCTCGGCCCGCATCACAAGGTCGAGCTTGGCGACGGTGCCGCCTGCGGCGGACGCCTCGAACACCTCGTCCACGAGACGCTGCAGCTCGCCGAACTCGGGCGCTGGCGTGTAGCTGCCCGTGACGGGGGCCTTGCGCCCAAGGGGCTCGTACGCGAAGGGGTTGTAGTCATAGCTCGTCATGCGGGTAATGGTACCAGCAGCCGAGCGGGAGCCGCGGCGCGACCGTCGGCTCCACGAGAGCTGCGTTCGCGGGAGAGGACCGGGCTCACTCCCCCGCTCCGTCACTGCCAGCGGGAGCAGCCGCGGCGGCGTCGCCGCCCTTCTCTCCCCCCGACTTCTTTGAGCGGAAGTGGCCGTCCAGGTGTACGTAGGCAACGCCCAAGGCACCGGCACAGAACGAGCCGGCGAGGATGGCGCACTTTGCCGCCATGACCTCCTGGGGGGAGCTGAAGGCGAGCCCCGCGATGAGGATTGACATGGTGAAGCCCATGCCGCCCATGATGCCGACGGCGATGACCTGGTCCCAGGTGACGTGCCTGGGCAGCTTGGCGAAGCCGACCCTCACGAGCAGCCAGGTCACGAGGATGATGCCCACCGGCTTGCCGAGCACGGCACCGAGGAACGCACCCTGCGTCACCGGGTCGGAGACGATCGCCATGGGGTCGACCCCCACCAGGCGCACCTGGGCGTTGACGAAGGCGAAGAGCGGGAGAATCACGAAGTTGACGGGGACCGAGATGGAGCGCTCGACGCGCTCGAGCGGCGGGGTCACGTGGTGCATGATGCCCTCGATCCTCTCGGCCGCGGCGGTGAAGTCGTGTTGGCCCAGCACGTGGGACTCGTCGTCGTAGGTGTCGTCGAGCAGCCTCGCCTGCACCCCGAGCCACGCACGCAGGCGCCCCAGCCTGACGTCGGAGCGCGCAGGGAGGAAGAAGGCGAGGATGACGCCCGCGAGGGTCGCGTGGATGCCCGAGTTGTACATGCAGACCCACAGCACCAGGCCAACGAGCAGGTACGGCCTGGCAGAGTACACCTTCCTGCGGTTGAGGCCGGCGAGGACGAGCACGACCAGCAGCGTGGCTGCGCACCAGGCGATGTCGGGCGTCTGCCCGTAGAAGAGGGCCAGGACCACGATGGCCAGGATGTCATCGGCGATGGCGAGCGTCTGGAAGAAGACCTTGGTCTCGGGAGCCACGCGGTCGCCCAGAAGCGACATGACGCCCAGTGCGAAGGCGATGTCGGTTGCGATGGGAATCGCCCACCCGTGCGGGGCGGTGGCGTGGTTGAACAGCAGATAGATGATCGCGGGGAACGCGACGCCACCCACCGCGGCGAGCATGGGGAGCGCCGCCTGGCGCGGCTTTCTCAGCTGACCAACGGTCATCTCGTACTTGAGCTCGATCCCCACGAGGAGGAAGAAGATCGACATCAGGAAGTCGTTCACGAACGCCTCGACGCTCATCGACGCGACGAGACCCCCGATGGTGATGGAGAGTGGCGCCTGGAGCACGTGCTCGACGGCTTCATATGCCGGTGAGTTGGCGACGATGACGGCAAGGAGCGCCGCCGCGACCATCACCGCTGCGGCGATGGTGCCGTTGGAGGTCACCTTTTGGAGGGAGGTCCTGCGCGACATCCTCCTCACAACCGCCGGCTCACCAATTATCGCCGAGCGCTTTCGAAGCACCCTCTCGCGCCGCTCGGGGGTCATCTCAGACAGGTCGGACATGCCTAATCGGCCTCCTTTCGGACATCGCACCACGCGGGGCGCCGCAGGTAGGCACACGTCCGCGGGGGCAAGATGTGAAAGCAACGAATGATATGGTATCCGCTTTGGGCGAGGGGGCCTCGAATGGGCATATAGTCCACCATAAGAGAGACAGAATGTTCTCACCCACAAGGCGGAAAGCGAGAGGGCGCAATGAACGAGCAGCGCATTGCAATCATCACCGACTCGGGCACGGATGTTCCAAGCACCTTTGCAAGCGAGCACGACGTGCGCGTGGTGCCGCTCCGCATCAACTACTCGGACGGCAGCTCGTTCCAGAGTGGCGTCGACATCACGAGCGACGAGGTCATCCGTCGCTTTGGGCAGGAGATTCCCAAGACCTCCCTCCCCTCTCCCCAGCAGGTGCTCTCGGCGCTTGAGGGCGCCAGGGCAGACGGGTACGTGGCAGCGGTCATAGTGACCATCTCCGCCGGGCTCTCCGCCACCAACCAGACCTGCCGCCTGGTCGCAGGCCAGATGGAGGACTTCCCCGTCACCGTCGTCGACTCCAAGTCAATTGGCCTGATGGCGGGCATGGTGGTCCAGCGCGCCGTGGAGCTGGTGGAATCCGGCGTGCCCTTCTCCCTGTTGGATTCGCGCCTACGTCACTGCGCGCGCGAGACGAGCGTGTTCTTTGCGGTTAAGTCGCTTGAGTACCTCTACCGCGGCGGGCGCATCAACGGCACCGTGTATCGACTGGGCAACGCTCTCAACATCAAGCCGGTCCTGATGTGCGATGACGCCGGGTACTACGTGGTCGCGCGCAAGGCGCGCGGCTGGAACAAGGCGCTCGACACGATGGTCTCGCTCTGCTCTCAGCAGGCCAACCAGTTTGCCCGCTCGCGGGTGGGCATATGCTGCTCGTCCAACACCTCGGAGCTGTTCGACCGCCTGGAGGAGAGGCTGCGTGCCGCGATTCCCGGCCTCGTCGAGGTGCAGAGGTCGGGCATCTCGCCCGACCTGCTCGTGCACACTGGCCCCGACCTGGTTGGCATGGGAGCGCAGGCGGTCGAGGTGGGATAGCCGTGTTAGCGGGGCGTCGGGGGGTCAACCTCCCCGACGCCCTTCGTCTTTTTCATTGGGAGGAACCATGCACGAGGACGTGCGCGAGGACATCTGCAAGGTGGGAAGGCTCCTGTACGACCGCGGCTACGTCGCGTCGAACGACGGGAACGTCTCTGTGAGGGTCGGGGCGAACGAAGTTGTCGTGACCCCCTCGGGGGTGAGCAAGGGCCGCATGACGCCCGACATGCTCGTACGCTGCGACCTGGACGGCAACGTCCTGCCCGATGACGAGTCGGGGCGATTCCCCTCGTCGGAGGTCAAGATGCACCTTGCCGTGTACCGCGAGCGGCCCGACGTGCGGGCGGTGGTGCACGCCCACCCCGTCTTTGCGACTGCCTTCGCCATCTGCCGGCGCGAACTGTCGGAGCCCTACCTCCCCGAGCTAATCCTCAACTTTGGGAGGATTCCCGTCACGGACTTTGCGATGCTCTCCACCGATGAGGTGCCCCGGAGCATCCTCCCCTTCGTCCACGATTACAATGGCGTGCTCCTCGCCAACCACGGCGCGGTCGCCTGGGGTGGGGACGTCTGGAAGGCGTTCGACCTCATGGAGACCATCGAGCACAGCGCAAAGGTCTACAAGGTGGTTCACGACCTGGGCGGCGGCGTGGAGCTTGACCCAGACCAGGTCAGCCGCCTGCAGGGGATGTACGACTTCTACCGCAGGCGAGCCTCAGCGAGGAACGACGCCAGCGGGAGCGAGGGCAGGTCCTAGGAGGGAAGACAACACGATGGAGGCAGGCATGGCAGGTGGAGAGACACCCGAGTCGCAGCTGAGGGGGTCATCCGACGGCGTCACCAACGTGGATGCCGTGGAGCTCAAGCCGGACGGGAGCGCGGTGGTCATCATCGACCAGACGCTCCTCCCCAACCGGCTGGAATATGTAGAGCTCTCGGATGCACAGGACATGTACGACGCGATCCTGAGGCTCAAGGTCCGCGGCGCACCCGCAATCGGCGTCTGCGCGGGCTACTGCTACTACGTGCTCGCGCGGCAGGAGGCCGACCGCGAAACCTCGTACGACGCCTTCGCCGCCGCGATGGGCCGCCAGCGCGACTACCTCAACTCGTCTCGCCCCACGGCGGTCAACCTCTCGTGGGCACTCGACAGGATGCACGGGGTGACGCTCGCCCATTCCGGGGAGGACCCGCACGCCGTTGTCGAGGCGCTTCGCGACGAGGCCGTCGCCATCCACCGCGAGGACCTGGCGATGTCCGAGGAGATCAGTCGCCTGGGCGCGAGCCTACTCTCGGATGGCGATGGGGTCCTGACCCACTGCAACGCCGGTCCACTCGCATGCCTAGGCTACGGCACCGGTCAGGGGCCCCTCTTCTACGCGCACGACCACGGCAAAGAGGTCCACGTCTTTGCCGACGAGACCAGGCCGCTCCTGCAGGGCGCTCGTCTCACGAGCTACGAGCTGCAGCGCGCCGGCATCGATGTCACGCTCATCTGCGACAACATGGCCTCCATCGTGATGAGGAACGGCTGGGTCCAGGCTTGCATGGTCGGCTGCGACCGCGTGGCCATGAACGGTGACGTGGCCAACAAGATCGGCACCTCGGGCGTCGCCATCCTGGCCCACCACTACGGCATCCCGTTCTACGTTCTGGGCCCAACGTCCACGATCGACCGCGACTGCCCCACCGGCGACGACATCAAGATCGAGGAGCGCGACCCGGACGAGATCAAGACCATGTGGTACGCCGAGCCCAAGGCCCTGCCCGAGGTGAGGTGCTACAACCCCGCCTTCGACGTGACGGACCACGACCTCATAACCGCCATCGTGACCGAGAGGGGCATCTGCCGTCCGCCGTACGACCAGAGCCTCGCCGCACTGTTTGAGTAGCCAAGGAGAAGGGAATCCCCATGTTCGAGTCGGTCTCTGCCTGCATCCGCTGCAACAAGGAGGATGTCGCCAAGGTCGTCCTCATGCCCGGCGACCCGCTGCGCGCCAAGTTCATCGCCGAGCACTACCTGGAAGACCCCATACTCTTCAACGACGTTCGTAACATGCTTGGCTATACGGGCACCTACAAGGGCAGGCGTGTGAGCGTGATGGGCTCGGGCATGGGCATCCCCTCCATGTGCCTGTACGCGCACGAGCTCTACACCCAGGTGGGCGTGGACGCGATAATCCGCGTGGGCACCACGGGTGGGCTGCAAGACGACCTGCACGCAGGTGACATCGTGATCGCCCAGAGCGCCGCAACCAACTCGTCCATCGCGAGCCTGTACGACTCCCCCGTGAAGCTTGCCCCCACGGCGAGCTGGGACATGCTCCGGGACGCAGTGAGGTCCTGCGAGGCACTGGGGTACGGCTACCAGGTGGGCCAGGTCGTGAGCTCCGACGTGTTCTACAACCCCCGCGAGGACGCGCCCCAGCGCTACCGCGACCTCGGACTCCTGTGCGTCGAGATGGAGACGGCGGGGCTCTACATCGAGGCCCAGGCCAGCCACAAGAAGGCGGTCTCGATCCTCTCGGTTTCCGATACGTTCTTTACCGGCGAGTCCCTCTCGGCAGACGAGCGTGAGAAGAGCTTCACCAACATGATGGAGGTCTCGCTCGAGACGGCGCTCCCCTACGCCTAGGAGGCCAAGCGCATCGGGGACGGCGCTCGAGGGCCAACGAAACAAGACATAGGGTCAACCACGGGGGTGTACGGAGATTTTGCCGTCACCCCCTGTCTATGCATGCGCTCCCTCGGCACCGCACATGTGAAACATTATCGTGCACATTTCACTAACTCACATGCAACGCGAGGGCATCACGTGCGAATTGAAGGCGCAACCTCAGGGCAACGATGGCTTCCTACCTTAGAGACGTTCGCACGGAGGTACGGACGAGGTCAGGACCCGACGAGAGGAAGCCATCATGCCCATGCGCTACGAGGACTACGAGCGGTACCTCTCCCCCGCACTCGCAAAGACCACCGACCTGGTCATCGAGCGTGGCGAGGGAAGCTACCTGTACGACGTCAACGGCGACCGGTACCTGGACTTTGTCCAGGGAATTGCGGTGAATGCGCTCGGGCACAACAACCCGGCCGTGAAGGCGGCCATCCACGAGCAGGTGGAGAAGCTCATCAACGGCAGCTTCAACATGGTCAACTTCCCCACCACCCTCACGCTGGCGGAGCGGCTGGCAGAGATCGCCCCAGGCGACCTGGGATGCACGTTCTTCTCCAACGGAGGCGCCGAGGCCACGGACGGGTCCCTCAAGCTCGCCCGCGCATACACCGGTCGCCCGTGCATCATCGCCTTTCGCGGCTCGTTCCACGGGCGCACCTGGGGTGCCATGTCGGTGACCGGCTCTGCCGCCAAATACCGCCACTCGTACCAGCCCTGCATGGGCGGCGTCTACTTTGCCACCTACCCCCAGAAGGACCTGTGTCCCAAGGGCTTTGACGAGGAGCAGCGCTCTGAGTACTGCCTGAGCGACCTGCAGCAGATCTTTGACTACCTGGTCTCGCCCGAGGAGGTCGCCGCGATCATCATGGAGCCCGTCCAGGGCGAGGGCGGCTACTTTGTGCCTCCCGCGAGCTTTGTGCAGGGCGTCCGCAAGATGTGCGACGAGCACGGCATCCTGCTGATCTTCGACGAGATCCAGAGCGGCTACGGGCGCACCGGCAAGATGTGGGCGGGGCAGAACTTTGGCGTGACCCCCGACATCATGAACCTGGGCAAGGCGATCGCCGGCGGCATGCCCATGAGCGCGGTCGTGAGCACGCACGAGATCATGAGCCGCTGGCACCCGGGCATGCATGGCGGCACCTTTGGCGGCAACCCGGTGGCAGCCGCGGCGGCGCTTGCCGTCCTGGACGAGTTCGAGCGCCAGGACATCCTTACCAACGTGAACAAGATGGGCGACTACCTGGGCAAGAAGCTCGAGAAGCTCGCGGCAGACCACCCCGTGGTGGGCGACGTCCGCGGCATCGGTCTGATGCGCGCCATCGAGTTTGACCACGAAGACGGGACCCCCGCCCCCGAGCTGTGGCAGGCCATCAAGGCCAAGGCGCTGGAGCACCACATGATCACGCTCAACTGCGGCGTCCACGGCAACGGCATGCGCTTTGCCACCGCCCTCAACGTGACCACCGACGTGCTGGACGAGGGCGTCGACATCCTCGACCGCTCCATGACCGAGCTGGGCTACTAGCCCGCGCGTCCCTGGTGCCCGCAGGGCACGGCCTCCCGTCCGGAATGGGCACGGACGGGAGGCCGACGCACCTCTCGCCCATCCCACGCCCTGAAAGGGGGACCCGGCAATGACCACGCACAGGATTGCCTACCTGGGAAGCTCGAGGCCGCTCGACTTTGACCGCTCGCTCCTGGAGGAGTGGGGCGTCAGCAGGGTGGAGCTGTACGACGCCAAGGCAGACGGGGATGGGATTCCCCTCCCGGGCGAGCTGGACGGGGCAGACGCGCTGGTTCTGGAGTGGGGAAGGGTCGATGCCGCGACGCTGCGGGCGACCCCGTCGCTCAGGGCCGTGGGCATCATGGCCATTGGTTACGACTTTGTGGACGTTGCCGCCGCCTCGCAGGAGGGCGTGTGGGTGAGCAACGTCCCAGGGTACTGCACCTACGACGTGGCGCTCCACACCCTTGGCCTGATCGTGGACCTGTACAAGAAGATCACCTGGTTTGACCGCCAAGTGAGGGCCGGCACCTGGGACGACATGCAGGGCTACGAGCCACCTCGCCCCCAGGGGAAGCGGGCCGGGCTGGTGTTCTTTGGGTCGATACCCCAGGCCCTTGCGCCCATGCTCCAAGCGATCGGCATGGAGGTCGCCGTGTGGGCCCCCACTAAGGACGAGGACTGCCTGGAGCGCTACGGCTGCGTCAAGGTCCCGACGGTGGAGGAGCTGTTTGAGACGAGCGACGTGGTAAGCCTGCACTGCCCATTGGTCCCCCAGACCGAGGACCTGGTGTGCGAGCGGACCCTCTCGCTCATGAAGCCCGACGCGTTCCTGGTGAACACCGCCCGCGGCGGGTGCGTGGTGGAGGAGGACCTGGCTGCCGCGCTCCGCGACGGCACCATACGGGCGGCCGCCGTGGACGTGATCCGCGACGAGGCCCACGGGAGGAGCCCCCTCATCGGCCTGGACAACTGCATCGTCACGCCCCACGCCGCCTACCACAGCTCGGACTCGTATCGCGAGATGCGCTCCAGGGCGCTGCACAACGTCCTGGAGGCACTCGACGGGAGGCGCCCGACAGACGCCGTGAACGAGCTTGCCGTTCCCGCGTAGGGAGCGAGGCCACGGCTAGAGCGCGCTCACCATGGCGCGGACGATGCGGGCGCAGTCGTGCGCCGCCTTGCGCTCGAAGGTGGGGTACTCCACGCTGGAGGAGCCGTCCGCCTTGTCGGAGATGGCACGGACGACCACAAAGGGGACGTTCGCCAGGTAGCAGGCGTGGGCGATGGAGGCGCCCTCCATCTCGCAGCAGCTTGCCTGGAAGGTCTGGGCGATGCGGTCCTTCTGGTCCTGCCGGCACACGAACTGGTCGCCCGAGGCAACGCGACCCTCCACCACGTTGACGCCCAGGTCTGACGTGCGGACCGCCTTAACGGCCGCCGCGCGGAGCGTGGGGTCGGCCGGGAACGCTATGACGCCCATGCCCGGCACCTCGCCGTAGGCGTAGCCAAGGTTGGTCACGTCCATGTCGTGGTGCACGGCGTCGGTCGAGACGAGGATGTCGCCGATGTCGAGCGAGGCGTCGAGCGACCCCGCCACGCCGGTGTTGATGACATGGGTGACGTTGAAGGTGTCGCACAGTATGGTGGCGCATACGGCGGCGTTGACCTTGCCCACGCCGCAGCGAACCACGGCCACGTCCTTGCCCAGGAGGGCCCCCTCGTGGAACTCCATGCCCGCCATCGTGGTGACGCGGTCGCCCTCCACATGGCTCACGAGGTGCCTGACCTCGACCTCCATTGCCCCGATGATTCCGATCTTCACGTGTCTCCCATCAGCCGTGATGCCGTTTGTGCCGTTGGTGCCCCCTTGGGCGAGACGGACCCTACTCCTCTCCCCCACGCGTGGGGTAGGTGGTGTGGGCCTCGTCAATGCCGTCCAGCGTGTTGCGCAGGTAGCGCGTGGCCCACCAGCGCGCCATGGGCAGGTCGCTGTCATGCCAGTTGCCGCAGTCCTCGGGCCGGGCGCCGGGCACCTCTCCCTCAAACCCGGCGGCAAAGGAGAACAGCGAGCGAACCAGGGGGATGACGTCCTTGGGCTCGAGCTTGCCAAAGAGGACCAGGTAGAAGCCCGTGCGGCATCCCATGGGGCCAAAGTACACGGTGCGGGAGGCCCACGCGGGGTCGTTGCGCAGGAAGGTGGCGCCCAGGTGCTCGATGGCGTGGACCGCGGCGGTGTCCATGACCGGCTCGCGGTTGGGTGCCGTGAGGCGCAGGTCAAAGGTCGTGACGTCCACGCCCTGCCAGGAGTCCACGCGCGAGACGTAGACGCCGGGCTCAAGACGCAGGTGGTCGACCGTGAAGCTTGCTATCTTCTCCACTTGGAGGCTCCTCTCGTAGGGTTTGACCGAACCATGATAGCGTCCGCCGGCGCGTTCACCTGCGGCCTTCGTCCCCGTCGGTCGCGTCCCCCGGGACCCCAACGAGCCAGGGGGAGCCCGCGATGGCGCGAAGCGCCTTGTCCGCGGCGACCGAGGGGAACACGCCCGACTGCAGGAACAGGCGGATGTTGACGCGCACCCCCAGGCCGTCGACCTGGGCGTAGAACGCCTGGCAGCCGAGGTCGGGACGGAGCGAGTCGGAAAGCGCCTCTCCCACCTTGCGGCGGATGTCCGCCACCACGACCGCCTGGTCGGCGTTGGGCTTGACCATGATGGGCACCACCGTGAGGCAGGCACTGGCGTCGGAGAGGCGCGTGAGCGACGTGGAGTTGAGCACCGAGTTGGGAATGACCACGTCGTCGCCGCCAAAGGTGTGGATGACCGTCTGACGGAGGGTGAGCGAGGTGATCGTGCCCGTGACGTCTCCCACGCTGATCACGTCGCCCTGTCGGATGACGTGATTGGCCGTGAGCGCGAAGCCGGCAACCACGTTGGAGATGGTCTCCTGCATGCCAAGGGAGACGGCAACAGAGGTCACACCCAGGGCGGCGACCACGGCGGTGGGCTTGATCCCAAACACGGGCTCGAGCACCACGAGCAGGGCGAACACCCAGATGAGGACCTTCAGCAGGTTGACCCAGAGCGAGACGTTGGGGAGGTCGGCGCTCTTGAACGCGCGACGGAGCATACGGACGAGGACGCGCTGCACCAGGTAGGCGACGACGATGACAACGGCGAGGAAGATCCCCCTGCCCAGGAGCTCTCCCGCGACGTCCACCACCTCGTCGACCGACTGTGCCTCCATGGGCTAGCCCTCGACCTTGACGATGGGGGCAAAGCCCTTCATGAGCTTCTTGGTCTTGCCGGTGCGCGTGAAGAACACCTCGATCGTGTCGCCCGAGGCAGCCCGCACCACGCCCGGGCCAAAGGTCTTGTGAGAGACGCGGTCGCCGGGGGCGAAGGTCTCGGCAACCTTGGCGCGGTCGCGCTTGATGGGGGCTGGAGCGGTGGGACGCGCGGAGGGCGACCCTCCCGTGGAGCGCGTGCGGGAGCCAAACACGTGCCCGCCGTATACCTGACTGCCACGACCGGAGCCGTACGTGCCATGGCGGTCGCCGCGCTTCTCCCAGCCCACGCCGCTGAAGCCGGAGCTGCCCACCCCGATGGCGTGGACGTCCTCCGCGGGAATCTCGTTGAGGAAGCGGCTCCTGGGGTTGCTCGAGACGCTGCCGAACATGTGGCGCGTGGTGGCATAGGTGAGGTAGAGCCTGCGCTCGGCGCGGGTGATGGCGACGTAGGCCAGGCGCCTCTCCTCCTCTATCCCCGAGGGGTCGTCCTCGTGGCCGCGGTGGGGGAAGATGCCCTCCTCCATGCCGGCGACGAAGACCACGGGGAACTCCAGGCCCTTGGCGGAGTGCACGGTCATCATGGTGATGGCGCTCGACTGCCCCGCCAGGGAGTCGAGGTCGCTCCTGAGGGCGAGCCACTCCATGAACGCGGGGAGCTTGGCGGACGCGGTGGGCGGGAGGGCGTCACCCGCCGGGACCGTCACGGCAGTCTGGTCGTCTGCTGGCGTCTCCCCGGAGGCGTCGAGGGCCCCGGCGGCCCTCAGCTGCTGGAGGCTCTCGAGCGTCTCGACCGCGTCGTCGTGGCTCTCGTCGAACTCCTGGGCCACGCCAAAGAATTCCTTGATGTTCTCGATCCTACCGTCCGCCTCAACGCTCTGCTCCGCCTCGTACGCCTTGATCAGGCCGGCGTGCTCCACGATCATCTGGACCACCTGGTCGAGCTCTCCGTCGCAGTGGCGTGCGGTCTCGATGGTGTTGGTGAACGACGCGAGCGAGGTGCGTGCCTTGGGCGAGAGGAGCCCATCCTCCGCCACGCACGCCTCGGCGGCGGAGAAGAACGAGAGGCCGTGGCTCGCGGCGTACGCCTGGATCTTGCCGATGGACGTGCTGCCGATGCCGCGACGCGGGGTGTTGACAACGCGGAGTGCGCTCACGTCGTCGTTGGGGTTGACCACGAGCTTGAGGTACGCCATCACGTCGCGAATCTCGGCACGGTCGAAGAAGCGCGTGCCGCCCACGATCTTGTACGGGACGCCGGCGCGCAGGAACATGTCCTCGAGAATGCGCGACTGGGCGTTGGTGCGATAGAACACGGCGACGTCGTCGTAGCTGGTGCCAGCATCGTGCAGCTTCTCGATCTCGGAGCCGATCCAGCGCCCCTCGTCGCGCTCGTCCGAGGCCTGGAACACCTCGATCTTCTCCCCGTCGCCACGGTCGGTGAACAGGCGCTTCTCCTCGCGCCGCGAGTTGTGGCGCACGACGGCGTTCGCGGCGTTGAGGATGTGCCCGGTCGAGCGGTAATTCTGCTCGAGCTTGACCACCGTGGCGCCGGGATAGTCCTTGCGAAAGCTCAGGATGTTGGTGATGTCGGCGCCTCGCCAGCTGTAGATGGACTGGTCGTCGTCGCCCACGACCATGAGGTTCTGGTACTTGTGCGCGAGCAGGTTGGTGAGGGCGTACTGCACGCCGTTGGTGTCCTGGTACTCGTCCACGCTGATCTGGCGAAAGCGATCCTGGTAGTTGTCCAGCACCTGGGGGTTCTTGGAGAGGAGCTCGTAGGTCTTGACCAGCAGGTCGTCGAAGTCCATGGCGTTGGCGCGGGCGAGCCTCCTCTGGAGGACGTCGTACACGCGCGCCGCGGCACGCTCGGCGGGCGACTTTGCCTGGTCGAGCATCTGGTCCGGGTACACCATGGCGTTCTTGGCTTTGCTGATGAGCGCACGGATGGTCTGGACCGGGCTGGTCTTGGGGTCGATGTCGAGGTCCGCCATGATGGACTTGACCAGGCGCTTTGAGTCGTCGTCGTCGTAGATCGTGAAGTTGGAGGTGTAACCCAGCAGGTCGGCGTCCTCCCGCAGCATGCGCACGCACATGGCGTGGAAGGTACAGACCCACATGCCCCTGGTACCACCGGGAAGCAGCTTGCCCAGGCGCTCGCGCATCTCTGCCGCCGCCTTGTTGGTGAAGGTGATTGCCAGGACCTGCCAGGGGAGGACCCCCTCGTCCTGGATCATGTGGGCGATTCGGTAGGTCAGCACGCGCGTCTTTCCCGAACCCGCACCCGCGAGCACCAGGAGGGGCCCGTGCGTGCACTCCGCCGCCTTGCGCTGGGCGGGGTTGAGGCCGCTCAGGTCGACGTGGGGCGCCGGCGCGAGGTTGTCCGCGCTGCTGTCGGACGGCACGGGCGACGGAAAGAGCGTGGTCTGGAATGTGCTGGGCATGCGTCTCCTCTGTCTTGGTTTGTCCGTGAAGAGTCTAGCCGTGACCGCGGACGAAGGCGCCCCTCCCGCGAGGACTCCAGACGATGAGCGGAGTGCGATGGGCGGAGCACGGGCACCCCTCCCCTATGATGGTGGAATCTTGGGGCAGCTAACGGGGCTGGGAGGCAGTCGTGAACGAGCGCACCTACGAGTACGACGCGGTCATCCGGGGCGTACCGGGCAGGGGCGGGGCCTATGTCCCGTTTCCCTGGAACATCCGCGACGAGTTCGGCCGCGGACGAGTGAAGGTGCACGTGGAGTTCGACGGCGTGCCCTACGACGGCAGCATCGTGAACATGGGCGTGAGGAACGAGGACGGAAGCGTCTGCTACATCATCGGGATGCTCAAGTCGATTCGCGAGAAGCTTGGGAAGAAACCCGGCGACAGCGTCCATCTGCGCGTCAGGGAGCGGGAGTAGCATCACTCGGGGCGCGCGGCTCCCATGGGCGTTGGAAAGCGCTACACTCGTCGTCTGGGCTCGGGGAAGGAGAGAAGACCATGGTCTCCTGGCTGGTGAGGACGTTCGTGAGGGATTCCGACGACGTGGGCAACCCCCGCGTGCGCGCAAGCTACGGGCTTCTCTCGAGCGTGACCTGCATCGTGCTCAACTTGGTACTCTGTGCCGCCAAGGGCCTTGTGGGCGTGCTCTCGGGATCGGTCTCGATCGTGGCGGATGCCGTGAACAACCTCTCCGATGCCTCTAGCAACATCGTAAGCCTCGTCGGCTTCAAGCTCGCGAGCCGACCCGCCGACCAGGGTCACCCCTACGGCCACGGGCGCTACGAGTACCTGGCGGGCATGCTCGTCTCGGTCATGATCATCCTGGTAGGCGTGGAGCTGGGACGCTCCAGCATAGAGCGCATCATGAGCCCCAGCCCGGCAGAGTTTGGCGTGGCGACCGTCCTGGCGCTGCTCCTCTCCATCGGGGTGAAGCTGTGGATGGCGCACTTCAACCACACGCTCGCGCGCCGCATCGACAGCGTGACGCTGGAGGCCACGGCGGTGGACTCGCGCAACGACGTGATAACCAGCTCCGCGGTCCTGGTTGCCGCGATCGTCTCTGCCACCACGCCCCTGGACCTGGACGGCTGGATGGGCCTGGCGGTCGCCGCCTTCATCGTGTGGAGTGGCTTTGGCCTGCTGGGCGACACCGTGAACCCCCTCCTGGGCGACACCCCCAACGAGCAGCTGGTGCAGAGGGTCCACGACAAGATCCTGAGCTACCCCGGCGTGCTGGGGACGCACGACCTCCTAATCCACGACTACGGCCCTGGCCGACAGTTTGCAAGCGCGCACGTGCAGATGAACGCCGACACCACGGTGCGCGAGAGCCACCGCGTGCTCGACCAGATCGAGCGCGACCTGCTGGAGCAGGACAACCTAAGGATCGTACTGCACTGCGACCCAGTGGAGATGGATGCTGGCGGGCGCGACCTCATGAACTGGCTCAACGTACGCGTTCGGCAGATAGACCCGCGCCTCTCCGTCCACGACGTGGACACCGAGCACGGGAGGGACAGCAGCGACCACCTGGTGACCCTGGACGTGGTGAGGCCGGACGACCTTGGCATGAGCAACGACGAACTGCGCGAGCGCGTGTGCGCCGCAGTGAGGGAGCGCGTCCCCGAGGCCCGGTGCCAGATCACCGTGGACAGTGGGTACGTGTCCCCCGCCAAGTAGCGCTGGGGCGCTACTTGGCGTATCCAGGGGTGGCGTGGGCACGGTACCTGACTGAACCCCATGGCGCTCATACGCAGGTGAGCTACGGATTCCCGTTTCAACAGCACATGAGGCCCCTCAAGGTCAAAGAAGGGAAGGGGTCCCTCGTGTCAGGAATCGCGTCCCGCGTGTACACACGGGACGGAATCTCCGACAGAGGGAGACCTCTCTTGTCTACGAATGCCAGAAAGGTCAACCTGTGTGTACACGCACCACGAGTTTTTTGACATGGAACCGTCACCCCCAACGCCTTCCCCCTGTTGGCGGGGCATCAGCAGCTCCACGTTGTCAGAAAGCCCATCCCGCGTGTACACACGGGACGCGATTTCAGGCACGAGCGCCCGATAGCGGGAGCGTGCGGCCAACGAGTGCCACCTTCCCCGGGACCTCCAAAACCACACGTGCCATGCATCAAGGTTCGTACCATGGCGGCAGAAGACCGATATGAGTGCCATTGTCGGCATCATCCCTTCCCGGCATTCAGGCCAATACCGAGTTTATGCAGGTAGTTGGGTCACACGAGATTCCAGATGCCAGCGGTTGGCAGCAAATCCCCCGATATGTGCACCCACGTCGGGAGTTTGTCGCCATGGTTTGAATCCTGATAGTCATCTATCAAAAGTACGTTCTTTCCGGGCGACGCGGGATGGGCTGCCCGCATCCCTTCCTTGAGCTCTTTTCCGCACAATGGCGAACTGCGCCGTTCCCCGCGACGCTGACAGCCAGCGGAAGCCGGCCCCTCAGCCGACGGTTCCCTGGGAACCGTCGGCTCAGTCGCCACGGTCCTCTCGCGCGCAGAGCAGATCAAGGGGCTCCACCGAGAACGGGAGCGGCACGTCGTAGGCCTGTCCGTTGGTGACGAGGGCCTCTCCAAGCACGGCAGAGCGGACGGGTTCCCCCGGAGACAGCACGTCGACTTTCGCGCCCGCCTCCGCACGGTTTCGGCACCGAACGGTCGCCAGCCAGCCTTCCTCGCGCCTCTCGCACCCCTCCACGACCGCGACGAGCCGACGGTCACGCGCGTAGTCCTGCCGCCCGGGGTTCTGCGTGGGCTCGCCCAGGTAGAAGCCCGTGGAGTAGGGTCGGTGGCTCACGAGGTCGAGTTCGTCTCGCCAGGGTAGCACCGGGTCGCCGTCGAGCACGTGCCGGTACGCGTTGGTGACCGCCGCGGCATAGTACGCGCCCTTGTTCCGCCCCTCAAGCTTGATGCAGTCCACGCCCGCCTGGAGCAGCTCGCCCAGGTGGTCAATCATGCAGAGGTCGTTGGACGAGAGGAGGTAGCTAGCCTCGCCGTCGCTCTCCAGCGTGGCGGAGACGGACGGGTCCCTCTCCTCCCCCAGCCTCCACGCCCAGCGGCAGGGCTGTGCGCAGGAACCGTCCGACGCGGAGCGCCCGGGACCCATGAGGTGCGCGGAGAGCAAGCAGCGGCCCGAGTACGCCATGCACATCGAGCCATGGGCGAAGCACTCGAGCTCCAGCTGGTCAGTGACCCGACGACGCAGCTCGGCAATCTGGGAGAGGGTCATCTCTCGCCCCAGGACCACCCTGGTGGCGCCCAGTCGCGCGTACTCCTCGGCGGCTCGTGCGCTCATCACGCTCGCCTGCGTGGAGACGTGGATGGCGACGTGGGGCGCAAACTCCCGCGCGAGCGAAATCGCGGCGAGGTCTGCGGCTATGACCGCGTCGACCCCGATGTCATCGAGAAGACGGAGGAACGCAGGCAGCTCGTCCACGTCACGGTCGCGCATCACGGTGTTGACCGTCACGTGCACGCGCGCGCCATGCCGATGGGCATACACGACCGCCCGGGCAAGACCTTCGTCGTCGAAGTTGTCGGCACGCGACCGCATGCCCCAGCGCCTTCCCGCCAGGTACACGCTGTCGGCGCCAAAGTGGATGGCGAGTGCCAGCTGCTCGGGACCGCCCGCGGGAGAGAGGAGCTCCATCCCTACTCGAGCGCCTGCTCGCGAAGGTGGATCTGCCGGTAGTCCACGCCGCAGCGGTCGAACACCGAGCGCGCCACCAGGTTGCCGGTGGTCCCCTCGTACTTGTCGTCCAGGTACACGACCTCGCCTATCCCCGCCTGGACCAGCATCTTGGCGCACTCCTGGCAGGGAAAGAGCGTGACGTACACGCGCCCGCCCTGCATGTCCTTGAGCGAACCTCGGTAGTTGAGAATCGCGTTTGCCTCGGCGTGGATCACGTAGTTGTGCTTGTCGAAGAGCGGGTCGTCCGACGTGCCCCAGGGAAACTCGTCGTCGTTGATGCCCGAGGGGGTGCCGTTGTAGCCCACGGAGAGGATGCGGTTGTTGGTGTCCGCGATGCAGGCGCCAACCTGCGTCTTGGGGTCCTTGCTGCGCAGCGCGGCCGCGATTGCGACCCGCATGAAGAACTCGTCCCACGAGATGACGTTAGAACGCTTGCCCGGCATGTCTCCACCAATCCTCGAGGTACCATGCCCCACCATGGTAGCGTTTGGGACCCCGGGACACACCATCGGCACCGTCGCGCTTTCTGCGGAACGCTACCCCAGGGGAGAGGTGCGGCCCTCCTTAATCGCGTCCAGCATCGCCTGGCAGCCAGCCAGCACGTCACGGTAGGTCGCCACGAAGTCGCCCGTGTACCAGGGGTCGGCTACGTCTCGGTCGAGGCCAGCCCAGTCAAGCAGCCTCGACACCTTGCCCTCGGGGTCCGCACGGCGGCGCTGCTCCCCCGTGGTGGGCCGCCACGACCAGCCCGGGCCCGTCTCGCCCAGGAGGAGGCGGGTGATGCCGTCCATGTTGTCCGCGTCCATCCCCACGATAAGGTCGAAGTCGCGGTAGTCCCGCGGCCCCATCTGGCGCGAGCGATGGTGCCCACACGGAATCCCCACCCACCGGAGCTGTTCCCGCGTGCCGGGATGGACGTCGTTACCCAGCTCCTCCGTGCTGGTGGCGGCGCTGTCGCACGACACCTCGCCCGACATGCCAGCGCGCCGGGCGAGCTCGTCCATCACGAACTGGGCCATGGTCGAGCGGCAGATGTTGCCGTGACACACGTAGAGGATCCTGGTCATATCAGCACTCCCTTTTGTCGATGCGACAGAGACGAGAGGCGCCCGTCGGCGGGAGGGAACCCACCGGCGGGCGTCAAGACGTTGCCCGAGTCGCCCTACGCCGCGAGGGCGAAGTACGCGATGACCGCGACGCCCAGGACGATGCGGTACCAGCCGAAGGGCTTGAAGTCGTGCCTCTTCACAAAGCCCATGAGGAAGCGGATGGCCAGCAGCGAGACCACGAAGGCCACGATGCAGCCCGTGAGCAGGATCGCCGTCTCGTTGGCGCTGAAGACGTTGCCCTTGATGAAGTACTTGACCAGGCGCAGGCCACTGGCACCGACCATGACGGGGACGGCCAGGTAGAACGTGAACTCCGCGGCGGCGGTGCGGGAGCACCCCAGGAGCAGGCCGCCGATGATGGTGGAGCCAGAGCGGGACGTGCCGGGGACCATGCTCAGAACCTGGAACAGGCCGATGCCGATCGCGGTACCCCAGCCGATGGAGTCGACGTCCTGCACGGGTGCCTCGGCGTCGGCGAGGGAGGCAAGACTCGCGTCGTCCTCGACGCTCGGACGGGAGAGGTGCTTGGGGCCTGTGGGTCGCGTACCCGACTCGGCGATCTCGAGCGCCCTGTGCTCGCGCACGTTCTCGATGACGATGAAGATGACGCCGTAGACGATGAGGGCAGCGGCGATCACGAACGGGCTGCCCAGGTGCTCTTCCATCCAGTCGTCCAACGGGATGCCGATAACCGCCGCGGGCAGGCACGCCACGATAATCTTTGCCCAGAGTCCCCAGGTGGACTTGCGCTCATCTGCGGTTTTGGACCGCGAGAAGGGGTTGAGCTGGTGGAAGAAGAGCACGCACACGGCAAGGATGGCGCCCAGCTGAATCACCACGAGGAACATGTCCCAGAAGTCCTTGGACACGTCCAGCTTGACGAACTGGTCGAGCAGGAGCATGTGCCCCGTCGACGAAATGGGAAGCCACTCGGTGATTCCCTCTACCACGCCGTACAGCGCGGCCTTGAGCAATTCGATCAGATTCAAGGATCTCCTCCTCAGATAGGCAGCCTACCAATAGTGATGCGCCACCCCTACGCCCGGGGGCGGCAGGGCGAGAAACCATGAAGTCCGCGGGTTGGCGGCACTGTCGCGGGCACGGTCCCCTCCCACAGACCACGAGGCGACCGTGAGGGCCGTTTGCGGATGCCTCCCCCGTCGGCGGGTTTCAAACGGGTAGATTGCAGGCAACGGATGGCGCTACCACACAATTCCGGAGGTGTTTGACATGACGGTGTATCAGGACCTTGGGTATGACAAGGTGTTCGTCTCCCTGGATGGCAGCGAGCAGCAGGACAAGGTGCTCGACCGAGCCATCATCGTGGCGGCAAACAACAACGCAGAGCTCTACATTGGCCACGTTATCGACTCGACCGCGCTCGAGACGGCGGGGACCTACCCCTTCGAGTTGATCAACGACCTGGAGAAGAGCTTCCGCGCCTCGATCGCCGACAAGGTCAAGAAGGCCGAAGAGGAGAACAACCAGATCAAGAAGATCGAGGTCATCGTGAAGGCAGGCCGCATCCGCGAGACCCTGAAGGAGGAGATGCTCGACGCCATCGAGCCCGACCTCGTGGTCTGTGGCGCACGTGGTCTCTCGTCCATCAAGTATGCGCTGCTGGGCTCGATCTCGACATACCTCACCCGCAACGCAAAGTGCGACGTGCTGGTGGTGAAGCGATAGCGGAGAAAAGAGGCCCCCTGCGGGTTGTGGCGGACGGCGCTGGCTGGGCGATGGCACCTGGTCGGCGCCGCCCTCTTGTGTGCGGCTCCACGGCGGGACGCCCCGCCGCCATCCCTACGCCGTGAGGAACACCATCGCGATGATCATCGCGAAGCCAAGGAGGTCGCCAGGCGAGAACACCGCCCCGAGCAGGACGACCGAGCTGACCGTTGCCATGACGGGCTCGCTGGTTCCCAGCATTGCGCCGCGCATGGACCCGACCTCCTTGACGCCCTGCAGGTAGAGGGCGTAGGCCCCAAAGGTGCCGAACACAATGGAGAGCACCACGAGCGTCCAGCCCATGGCGTCAAGCGCCGGCATGTGCGCCCAGGGGCGGACGAAGGCCGAGAGCACGACGCCCGAGATCAGGAATGCCAGGCCGTTGACGGTGAAGTTGCCCCAGCGCTCGATGAGGCGAATGGGTTGGATGGCCAGGATGGTCGCCGCTATGGCGCAGGTGAGGCCCCAGGCGAGCCCCATGGGCGGGAGCCTGAGCGCCCCCAGGTCGCCACCAGTCGCCACCAGGTACGTGCCGGCGAACGCCAGCGCAACCCCCACGAGCTCGCGCCTGCGCGGCAAGCGCCTGTTCACCAGGCACACAAAGAGCATCACGATGACCACCGAGAGGCTCTGGAGCACCGTTGCCGTGGCGGAGTTGGTCCAGTCGATGGCCTCGAGGTAGGCCACCTGCGACAGCAGGATCGAGCAGATGCCCACGGACGCCACGCCGAGCAGTGCCCGGCCGCTGCGAAGGCAGCCCTTGAGCCTTGAGGGGCTGTGGGTGCCCGCCACGGCAAGGAACAGCCAGCAGGCAGTGAGCTCGCGCGCGCAGGCAAGCCAGAGCGGGTCAACGCCGTAGGTGCCCATGAGCACCTTGGAGAGCGTGCCGTTGAGGCCCCAGAGCGTCCCTCCCGCGAGGGTGAGGATGACCCCCCTCATGAGGGAGGGCTTGCGAGCCTGCTGCCCACGCGCCTCTCCCCCGGAGACGGAGTCCCCGTCGTCCCTGTCAACCCTCTCGAGGGCGACGACGTCCCTCTCCCCCACTTGGTGCCCCCTTTGCGACGTTTTGAGCAAGCACATAGGACTGTAACATCCAACGGGTTATCCGCGGCGGCGCCGAGGGGTAAATTAGTGCCCGTTAACCGCAGGTGCCGGCCCCGTGGCGCGGCGCCAGAAGGAGACTTGACATGACCGATACCAGCACCGGCGCCAACGCGCCGTTCTCCAAGCCCGACCCGCGCCTGGGCGTTGGGTCCACGCACGCCGGGTTCACCGTCACCGCCGTCGAGCCCATCCCGGAGCTTGGCGGCACCGCCTACGTGTTCTCCCACCCCGCGACGGGAGCACGCGCCATGTGGATCGCCGTCCCGGACAACAACAAGTCGTTCGCAATCGCGTTCAAGACGCCACCCGCGGACGACACGGGCGTGTTCCACATCCTGGAGCACTCCGTGCTGTGCGGCAGCGACCGCTTCCCCGTGAAGGAGCCCTTCGTCAACCTGCTCAAGACGTCGATGCAGACGTTCCTCAACGCGCTCACGTTCCCGGACAAGACCATGTACCCCGTGGCGTCGACCAACGTGGCCGACCTCGAGAACCTGATGGACGTGTACCTTGACGCGGTGCTCCACCCCGCTATCTACCATCGCAAGCGCATCTTCGAGCAGGAGGGCTGGCACCTTGAGGTTGCCGACGACGGCGGCCTGAGCTACAACGGCGTGGTCCTCAACGAGATGAAGGGCGCCATGAGCGACCCCGACGACGTCCTGTTCCACGCGCTGTACCGCGCGCTGTTCCCCCAGACTCCGTACCGCTACGAGTCGGGCGGCGACCCCCGCGCCATCCCCACGCTCACCTACGAGGAGTTCCTGCGCACCCATGCGCGCCACTACGACCTCTCCAACAGCTACACCATCCTCTACGGCGACCTGGACGTTGACCGCGAGCTGGCGTTTGTGGACGAGAGGTTCCGTGGTGCCACCCGTCGCGACGCCGGCGAACCCAACCCGCTGCCGCTCCAGCCCGCCGTGCGTGCGGGCCTCTCGCGAGTGACCATGGCGACGACGCCCCAGAACGCATCCGTCGCCGCGGGCTACGTGATCGGCACCTACGCCGACCGCGAGCGCGTGCTTGCCACGAGCATCCTGCTCGACGCGATCGCCGGTTCCAACGAGGCACCCCTCAAGCGCGCCATGCTGGACTCCGGCCTGGCGGACGACTTTGACGCGATCCTGCTGGACGGCACGCAGCAGCCGCTCGTGACCTTTCAGCTGCGAGGGTCAAAGCCCGAGGTGGCGGACCGCTTCCGCGAGCTGCTGGAGCAAACGTGCGCGGACCTCGCGCGCAACGGCATCGGTCGCGACCGGCTTGAGGCGTCACTGGCCCAGGCGGAGTTCAACCTGCGCGAGGGCGACTGGGGATCGTATGCCGACGGCGTCGCAATCTCGATGGTCGCGCTCTCGAGCTGGCTCTACGACGACGGCAGGCCCGTGGACTACCTGCGCTACGAGGATGCCATCGCGTCCATGCGGAGTGGCCTGGACAACGGCTACTTCGAGCGTCTCCTGGGCTCCCTGGTATGCGAGTCGTCCCACAGCGCCGAGGTGGAGCTGGTGCCCCTCGCGGACGGCGCAGCGAGCGAGGAGGCGCGCGAGCTGGCGCAGCTGCGCGACGAGATGGGGCCGGAGCAGGTTCAGGGCATACGAGACGAGGTCGCGGCGCTGCGCTCCGAGCAGGAGGCGCCCGACTCCCCCGAGGCCCTCGCGACGCTCCCCCGCCTGCACCTCTCGGACATCGAGGACACCCCGGAGGTGACTCCCGCGAGCAGGGTGGACGCCCCTCTCCCCTGCGTGTTCCACGACCTCCCCACGCACCGCATCGTGTATGCGTATCACTACTTTGACCTTAGGCGCGTCGCCTTTGAGGACCTGCCCTACGTGGCGCTCTTGACCGACTTCCTGGGCAAGCTCGACACGCGCGACCACACCGCTTCCGAGCTGGACACGCTGGTCGAGAGGAGCCTGGGCAACCTGAGCTTCTTCTGCGAGACCTACAGCGAGCACGACGACCTTGGCTCCGCCGTGCCCAAGCTCGTGGTTGGCACAAGCTCCCTGAGCGAGAACGTGGACGCGCTGGCGACCCTGCCCGCGGAGGTCTGGGGCACCACTTCGTTCGCGGACACCGACCGCATGCTCGCCATGCTGCAGCAGCGCCGCATCGAGCTGGAGCAGTACTTTCAGTCGTCCGGCCACGCGGCGGCCGCGGCACGCCTTGCGTCCCACCACTCGAGTGCCGCGCTGGTCTCGGACTCGCTGGGCGCGGGGGTGGGCTACTACCTCTTTGTGAAGGAGCTCATCACCGACTGGGGCGAGCGCAAGGGGGACGTCTCGCGGAAGCTCGCCGAACTGGCGCGCGCCATCTTCACGAGCGACGACGTGCTGGTGAGCCTGACCTGCTCGCGCGACGACATGGAGCGCTTCTGGGCGGCGGGCGGCAGCCTGGGCCTCTCGCCCGCGGTCGAGGGTGCTGCCCAGAGGCTGCTGATCCCCGAGCCGGTGACCCGCGACGAGGCGTTCGTGATCCCCTCCGACGTGTGCTTCTGCGCCGAGGGCATGTCGGGCGTGCGCGACGAGGACCAGGTGGGCGCCTGGCAGGTTGCCTCGCGCGCCCTCTCGCTCGACTACCTGTGGAACGAGGTCCGCGTGAAGGGCGGCGCCTACGGCGTCGGCTTCCGCCACGCCCTCAACGGGCTGCCGGCGTTCTGGTCGTACCGCGATCCCGCCATCGACCCCACGCTCGCCCGCTTTGAGGGAGCCGGCCCCTGGCTGCGCTCCTGGGACGGTGGCGAGGACGAGCTGGAGGGCTACGTGGTGTCGTGCGTGGCCGCACACGACTCGCCCGTAAAGCCTCGGGCGCTCGCACGCCAGCAGGACGGCGACCTGATCTCGCTCAGGCCCGAGGGCTGGCGCGATCGGGTGAGGGAGCAGATCCTGGACGTGTCCGCGGATTCGCTGCGCGACCTTGCCCCACAGGTTGAGGGGCTTGCGAGCAACCGCGACGTCGTGGTCTTTGGCCCGCGCGAGGCGATCGACTCGTCCGCCGTGGACTTTGAGGTCGTGACCCTGCAGGACGAGGGCGAGAGGGACTGATGGTAGAGCAAAGCCTGGGTGGCCGCATCCTCGACGGGTACGGCGACCTCATAGCACAGCACATCGACGATGCCCCCGAGGGGGTGCGGCAGGCGCTCAGCGTCGCCTTCAACGTGGAGCGCGCCAAGGTGACGATCCTCCCCGAGCTCAAGGTCCATCCCTTCTCCCGCGATGCCGCCAGCATCGCCCTCAGGAGCGTGACCGACGCCCTCAACGACTTTGGCTCGAGCGTGGTCACGAGCATCTTCCTGCCCAGCGAGATGTTCCTCTCGATGGGGGTCCACCCCGTGACCGCAGAGGCGCTGAGCGGCTTCGTGACCGCCGCGCACGCCGAGACGGGCTTTGTGGGCGAGGCCGAGGGCATGGGGGTTCCCGAGACCTACTGCTCGTTCCACAAGGTGCTCATGGGCCTGGCAACGTCGGGGGTGCTCCCCGCACCGCGGCTCCTTGCCAGCTGCTCGGTCCCCTGCGATGCCAACAACCTCAGCTTCAAGGCGCTCTCTCACGTGTGGGGGACCCCGCACGTGTACGTGGACGTGCCCTACTCCATGGCGGACGACGCCGCAGCCGTGTCCTACGTGGCGGACCAGCTCCGCTCCCTGGCACACGCCGCCGAGCGCGCCTACGGAACCGACCTGGACGAGGAGGAGCTGCGCCGGCACGTTGCCAACAGCCAGGAGACGCTCGCCTCGCTGCGCAGGTCGCTCCCCCTGCGTCGCGGCCACTTCATGCGCAGCGACATGGGCAACGAGATGCAGCTGGCCCTGGCGACCCACCTGTGGCTGGGAACCGACGACACGCTGCGCATGGCACGCCACATGGAGCGCGACCTCGCCAACGCGCAGGACTTCGACGGCGTCTCGATCGTGTGGGGGCACATCCCGCCGTTCTTCCTCCGCTCCATCGCCGAGCCCACCAGCCAGAGCAGGGACGCGCAGATCATCGCGACCGACATGCTCTACGACCAGGTAGGGCCAGACGAGCCCCGCTACGACGCCGACCACCCCTTCGAGGCCATGGCCGAGCGCCTGCTGGACGACTGCTTCAACGGGCCCGCAACCAGGCGCGCGGACCGGCTCTGCTCCCTGGCGAGACAGACGGGGGCTGACGGGGCCGTGGTCTTCGTCCACTGGGGCTGCAAGGAGACCGCAGGGGCGGCACAGCTCATGCGCCGGCAGCTCGAGTCTCAGGGGTTCCCCACCCTGGTGCTGGACGGAGACGGATGCGACCGCGGGAACTGCATGGAGGGCCAGATGTCCACGCGCTTCTCGGCGTTCCTCGAGATGCTGCGCGCCCGCCGGGAGGCCGCGTGATGGCGGGGCGCTCCCTGGGCGACTCGGTCATCGGCTGGTACGGCGACGTCGCCGCGCGTGGGCTGGGCTCGCACCCAGATGCGGTGCGCCACTGGCTCATGGCCGGGTTCCGGCTGATGGCGAGAAAGTCCCAGTTCGCGCCCGACGGCAGGTTCCTCCCCTCCGGCAGGCGCGGCTATGCCCTGTTCATGCGCTCCATGGTCGACGCAATGGCAGACCCCGACAACTCGGTGCTCACGAGCGTCTTCATGCCCACCGAGTCCCTGCGCGCGCTGGGTCTCAAGCCCGTGACGTCAGAGGCGATAGCATCGTTCGTGAGCGGGGCGCAGGCCGAAGGGGCGTTCCTGGGGTGCGCCGAGGGGGCGGGAATCCCCGAGACGTACTGCTCGTACCACCGCGCCCTGATGGGGATGGCGGAGTCGGGCGTGCTGCGCCCGCGCAGGCTCCTTGCGAGCACCTCCGTGGCGTGCGACGCCAACAACCTCAGCTTCAAGTCGCTCGCCAGCAGATGGGGAGCCCAGAGCGCCTACGTAGACGTCCCCTACGACGTCACGCGCGACGGCATCGCCTACGTGGCGGACCAGCTGAGGGACGCGACGCACCAGGCAGAGGACATCTTTGGCAGGAGCCTGGACGAGTCGCTGCTGCGTCAGATGGTCGCGCGCTCGCTCGCCACGCAGGACGCGCTCGAGGCGACCCTTCCCCACAGGGGGGAGCGCTACCTGGCCAACACCATGACCCTGGACATGATGGAGATGCTCGACCTCCACCTGCTGCTGGGGACCGACGAGGCCCTGGGCCTGGCGCGCGGCATGGGGGACGACCTTGCCCGACAGCCAGCGTATGACGGTGCCAAGCTGGTGTGGGCGCATGTCTCCCCCTACTTTCTGGGGTCCATCGGCTCGATCGTCGACTGCAGCCAGACCGCCCAGGTCGTGGCAGGAGACATGATGTTCGACTGCCTGACCCCGCCGGAGGGGCGTCTGTATGACGAGACGCACCCCTTTGAGGCCATGGCCGAGAGGGTCGTGAGAAACTGCTTCAACGGGCCCGCCACCAGAAGGGCCCAGACGCTCGTGAGGCTTGCGGAACGCACGGGCGCGGACGGCGCCGTGGTGTTCTGCCACTGGGGGTGCAAGGAGACCTCGGGGGCGGCGCAGCTCATCCGAGGGCGGCTTGAGGGTGCGGGCTTCCCCACGCTGGTGCTGGACGGCGACGCGGTGGACCGGGCCAACTGCATGGAGGGCCAGATGTCCACGCGGTTCTCGGCGTTTCTGGAGCTGCTGCAAGAGAGGAAGGGGAGGGTACATGACTCCCAATAGCGTGAGTGTGGAGAGAAGCACGGGCGACCGGGTCGAGGCGCGTCGTGACGGTGGGCACGTGGTCTACTACGCCTGCAAGTACACGCCCGTGGAGCTGCTGGCGGGCTTTGGCGCGAGGTCGGAGCTTGCCGAGGCGGACGTCTCGTCGTTTGACGAGGCCGACCGGCTGGCGCACCCCAACCTGTGCGGCTACGGCAAGGGCCTGATAGAGCGCCTGCTGCGCGACGACGTGCGCGAGGTGGTGCTCATTACCTGCTGCGACGTGATCAAGCGTGCCTACGATGTGCTGCGCGAGCAGGGTGACTTCGACTTCATATACCTGCTGGACCTGCCCCACAAGCGAGGCGAGGCGGAGCGAAGGCTGTTCCGCGCGCGTCTCGCCGACCTCGCAGATCGCTACGCGGAGTACAGCGGCAGGAGCTTTGACGTGGGCGCGGCGCTGGCAGCCTTTGAGCCGCCCGTGCGCAGCACGGGAGACCATGTGACCCTGCTTGGCGCCCATGCCACGCGGGCGCTCCTGGACAACGTGGGCGAGGGCGTGGGCTACCCGGTGGAGAACGGCACGTGCACCGAGCGGCACCTGCTCGTGACTCCCCCTCCGGAGCTCGCGCGCGCCGCGTCGGAGGGCGACTGCTCCGCCTGCGGCGACGATGCGGGCGCGGGCGTAGGAAGGGCGGGCGGCACCCTGGACACGTTCCTGGACTGGTACGCCGGCGCGCTTCTCAACCAGATGCCCTGCATGCGCATGGACGACGTGAGCCAGCGTGCCAAGCTGCACGGCGGCAAGGGGCAGCGCGGCGTGATCTACCACACCATGAAGTTCTGCGACTACTACGGGTTTGAGTACGCCCTGGCGACAAAGGAGGAGGACCTTCCCATGGTCAAGATCGAGACGGACGGCACCTCGCAGAGCTTGGGGCAGCTTCGCACCAGGCTCGAGGCATTTGGCGAGACGCTCCACGGAGCCGATGTCGCACGGGAGGCCGCCGGCAGCAGGGAGGGCCTTGGCCGCGGGTACGTGATGGGCGTGGACTCTGGCTCCACCTCAACGGACGCGGCGATCATGGACGAGAGGGGCAACCTCGTCGCCACGGTCATTCTCCCCACCGGCGCAAAGGCGACAGAGAGCGCCCGCCGTGCCAAGGCGGAGGTGCTGGAGAAGGCCGGGCTGCGCGAGGAGGACATGGCGCTCAAGGTCTCGACCGGCTATGGGCGCGACAACATCCCAGACATGGACACGGCGATCACCGAGATCACCTGTCACGCCAAGGGTGCGCACTTCCTCATGCCCGAGGCACGCACGATCATCGACATCGGCGGTCAGGACTCCAAGGTCATCCACCTGGACGAGAGGGGCAACGTCCTCAACTTTGTGATGAACGACAAGTGCGCGGCGGGCACCGGGCGCTTCATGGAGATGATGGCGCGAACGCTGGAGATGTCGCTGGAGGACTTCTGCCGCACCGGTCTGGAGTGGAAGCACGAGGTCAAGATCTCGAGCATGTGCACGGTGTTCGCCGAGAGCGAGGTGGTGTCGCTGGTGGCGGAGGACACGCCCACGCCCGACATCATCCACGGGCTGTGCGAGAGCGTGGCTCGCAAGACCGCGACCCTGGCGCGCCGCGTCAACGGCGAGGCACCCTACCTCATGACCGGCGGCGTCGCCAACAACGCCGGCGTGGTGCAGGCACTGACCAACGTGCTGGGCGCACCGGTCGCCACCCACGAGGACTCCCAGCTGTGCGGCGCCATCGGAGCGGCGCTGCTGGGACTGGAGTCGCTGCAGCAGGGATAGACACTGTCAGGGGAGAGGTCCGGGGCCACGATGTCGCAGGTCTCTCCCCTGTGGCACCTCCCCGCAAGGGCCGCCCGGGTAACTCGCACGGAGCCGCCCGCTGCCGGCGGGTAGTACACGGACGGGATTTGCCCGCCCTTCTCCCCTTCCCTGGTTCTTGAGGCATCCCCCAGCCCAAGGCAACATGAAGCCCAAACTTGCCACGAGGATGGGCCGCCCCAACGACTCACGCGCGGAGCGGTCGTTGTCGACTCATCCCAGCCGCGCTACACGATCGCCCCCGCAAACTGGTACGACACCACGTCCCCGTAGTGCTGTCGCAGCTGGTTGGCCATGCTGTCCACGTGGCCGCTGAAGCTCTTGCCGCGCGGATCGGAGTGGGCCGCCCCGTAGAACCCCACGACCGCGGCCTTGGTGCCCAGGGCGTCGTAGGCCCGCTCGAAGTTGGCGACCATCTGGCCTTCGCGGTAGTCGTCGTCGCAGTTGGTCTGCTCGTAGTAGTGGATGCCCTGGTTCACGCACTCCCGCGCGAGGTCCACCTCCTCCGAGTCCGCACCACACCTCTTGCTCGCATGGGCAAGGTAGCGCTCCCCCGTGGTCTGGTACTGGTGACCCACGTCGGTCCCGTGAAAGACGGTCTGGGGGCACTCGCGCTTGATGGATCGCAGCAGCTCGAAGTAGTCGGCGTTCTGGGCCGCCGTGCCGTCCCAGTCCTTCCAGAGCTGGTCGAGAATTGCGTCGTCGTTCGCGGACATCCACAGGTTGAGGTACTGGGCGGTGTAGTAGGGAAGCTCCACGAAGAGGTCGCGGCTCCCAGACGAGTAGTGCGCCTTCCACACGCGCAGCTCCTCGTCGTACTGGGACTTCTTGCCGTGCTCCTCCCCCACCAGAACGATGCGCACCTCCCCAGCGGGGACGTAGTAATCCCGCTGGTGAAGGTAGACGGAACCCGCCACGAGGGCGACGAGACAGGCGATGGCGACCACGACAGCAACCCTGCGCCTGTGCCAGCGGGCCCGCCCGCTCTCGAGACTGGTTCCCATGGGACATCACCCTCCCAATGGCATGCGACGTGGCTCCACTTTAAGCCAGATGTCGGTCATGCGAGGCATCGGTTCCGCAAGCGGGAGTACCCAGCGAGCTTGGGCACGTCCGAAGTGGCTTCCGCATGCGCAGACAACCCGAGATGCGGGGCACCCGTCGACCCCAGCTAGATCAGCAGGTCATCCAGCGGCATCTTGGGGACATGGTGGGTGCCCTGGTCGTCTCGCCAGTAGTGCGTACCGTGCTCGGGGTCCACGTCCTCAAGCACCACGTGCTCCACCGGGACGCCGATGGCGAGAAGCACCAGGATCTCGTACCCCTGCTGTGAGATGCCAAGGTCGTCGGCCAGGCTCGGCTTGAAGCTCTTGATGATGCACCCACCCAGGCCCTCGCTCCGCGCGGCGAGCATGATCGTCTGCGCGGCGATGCCGGCATCCAGATTGCGGATCGCACTGCCCATCGCGCCAGTTGGGGCGCACACGGCAATGTAGCCCGTGGGCCTCTCCCCTGGCTTGGGACCGTCCCAGTCCTTGAAGAGGGCCGCCCAGCCGTGGCTGGCCGCGCAATGCTCGACCGTCGCCGGATCGTCGACCACATGGAATCGCAGCAGTTGTGTGTTGTTCCCCGTGGGGGCAAATCGCGCCGTGTCGACCAGGCCGAGCAACTGCTCGCGCGTGACGCGGCCCCCCTCGTCAAAGCGTCGGAAGGTGCGAGACAAACGCACCAGGTCATGGAACTCGCCGCCAGTCATGGGCACTCCCCTCCCCGGGGCGCACGCCATGGGAATCCGCGCCCCTTCAAGGGGGAGAGATACCCACTCCTGTGGCCCGGATGTCCTGCGATGGCAGACCGCCCCCTCTCGCCCGGTAGGCGCGGAGCGGTGGGGGCGGGGATACGCCTCATGCAGTCGTCACGCGGCAGCCACGTCCGAGGCCTTCGCAGGGACGAGGGCCCATGTCCCGCAAAACTCTATGCGCCCTTGATCAGGCCAAGCTTGAAGCAGGCGTTGTAGATGCCGTCCTGGGCGATGTCGTCCGTGACATAGTCCGCCTGTTCCTTGACCTCAGGGTTGCCGTTGCCCATGGCGATGGAGGTACCCACCGTGCCAAACATCTCGAGGTCGTTGCCGCCATCGCCAAACGCGATGGCATCCTCGGGCGAGATGCCATACAGCTCGAGCACGCGACGGACCGCTCGGGCCTTGCCGCCGTGGCGCGGGAACACGTCCACAAAGTTGGGGCTCCACCTGGTCACCTTGAAGCTGTTGGTGGCCTCGGTAAGGACGCCCGTCTCGCCCGGCCCCAAAAAGACGTTGAGCTGGTAGATGTCGTTGTGGAGCGCCTGATCGATGTTGCCCTCCTCGTAGGTGAGGCCGGCGAACTCCTCGGCCGAGCGCACCAGGCCGTCGTGGCCGTCGATGTAGCAGCGGCCACGCTCCATGAACAGGCAGTGGTATCTGCCCTCGTGTACCTGCTGCACCACCGTGGCAACATCGTCGGAATCAAGGCACTCGCTGAACAGAATCTCGTCGCGCGTGAGCACAAGCTGGCCGTTGAAGAGGATGAAGCCCTCAAAGTTGTCGATGGGAATCTCGTCGCACTGGTACGGGGGACGGCCCGTGGCCAGGAAGCACTTGACGCCCTCCTTGCGCAGCTCCGAGATGGCGACCTGCGTGGACTCGGGGATCCTATGATTGGTGCTGGGCGAGATGAGTGTTCCATCCGCGTCGAAGAACGCGGCCTTGACCTCGCCCGGAGTGTTCCAGAGTGGCATATTTCCTCTCCCATTGGGTTGGGTGCGTATTCAATACCTCGCTCGTTGAGCGGGGGCATTATAGGAGAGGGGCTTGGGTGAACGTTCTCACATCGCAACCACCTGACGCAAACGGGACGAGTTGCACACGCGGGGGACACACCACCCACACATCTTGAGGCTACGTGAAGGCAACTCGTGCACACCTCCTGCACCACTGAACTGGTCAGGCAGGGGTTTGCCCCCACACAAGAGGAGGGGCCCGACGCCATCGCACCGAGCCCCTCCGGTCTGTCGCTTCTCCCCCGTGCCCTACAGGTGCAGCACGCGGTCCTTGATCTCCTGCGTGCGACCCTGGTTCCAGAACTGGGTGCCAATGTAGCCGCAGGTCCTACGAGCGACGTTCATCTTGCTCTGGTCGCGGTTGCCGCAGTTGGGGCACTCCCACACCAGCTTGCCGTCATCCTCCACGATGCGAATCTCGCCGTCGTAGCCGCACACCTGGCAGTAGTCGCTCTTGGTGTTGAGCTCGGCATACATGATGTTGTCGTAGATGAACTGCATCACGCGCACGACCGCCTCGAGGTTGTCCTGCATGTTGGGGACCTCGACGTAGCTGATGGCACCGCCAGGCGAGAGGCGCTGGAACTGGCTCTCGAACTTGAGCTTGGTGAAGGCGTCGATCTTCTCGCGCACGTTGACGTGGTACGAGTTGGTGATGTAGCCGTGGTCGGTGATGCCCTTCACGATGCCAAAGCGCTTCTGCAGGCACTTGGCAAACTTGTACGTGGTGGACTCCAGCGGGGTGCCATAGATGGAGTAGTCGATGTCCTCCGCGGCCTTCCACTCGGAACACTTGTCGTTCATGTGCTGCATCACGGCAAGCGCGAACGGTGTGGCCTCGGCATCGGTGTGGCTGTGGCCGGTCATGTACTTGACGCACTCGTAGAGGCCGGCATAGCCCAGGCTAATGGTGGAGTAGCCGCCGTAGAGCAGCTTGTCGATGGTCTCGCCCTTCTTGAGGCGTGCGAGGGCGCCGTACTGCCACAGGATGGGAGCTGCATCCGACAGCGTGCCGCAGAGGCGGTCGTGGCGGCAGCGCAGGGCCTTGTGGCACAGCTCCAGGCGCTCGTCGAAGATCTGCCAGAACTTGTCCATGTCGCCGCCCGAGGAGAGGGCCACATCCGGGAGGTTGATGGTGACGACCCCCTGGTTAAAGCGGCCGTAGTACTTGGGCTTGTTCGGGTCGTAGTTCTTGGCGTTAGCCACGTTGCCATAGCCGTTGCCCGAGCGGTCGGGCGTGAGGAAGCTGCGGCAGCCCATGCAGGTGTAGCAGTCGCCATTGCCCTCGGTCTCGCCCTTGCTGAGCTTGTACTCCTTCATCTTCTTCTCTGAGATGTAGTCGGGCACCATGCGCTTGGCGGTGCACTTTGCCGCAAGCTTGGTGAGGTAGAAGTACTCGCCGTCGGGCGTGATGTTGTCGGGCTCGAGCACGTAGATGAGTTTGGGGAACGCCGGGGTGATCCAGACGCCCTTCTCGTTCTTGACGCCCTGGTAGCGCTGCTTGAGCATCTCCTCGATGCAGAGGGCGAGGTCGTGCTTCTCCTGTGCGTTCTGGGCCTCGTTGAGGTACATGAACACGGTGATGAACGGCGCCTGGCCGTTGGTGGTCATGAGCGTGACGACCTGGTACTGGATGGTCTGGACGCCGCGGGCGACCTCCTCGCGCAGGCGCTTCTCCACCATGGCCTCGATCTGCTCGGTGGTGGGGTGGGCGCCGATGACCTCCATCTCGGCATAGACCTGACGGCGGATCTTCTTGCGGCTCACGTCCACGAACTTGGCCAGGTGCGTAAGCGAGATGGACTGCCCGCCATACTGGCAGGAGGCCACCTGGGCGATGATCTGCGTGGCGATGTTGCAGGCGGTGCTGAAGCTGTGGGGCTTCTCGATGAGCGTGCCCGAGATGACCGTGCCGTTCTGCAGCATGTCGTCCAGGTTGATGAGGTCGCAGTTGTGCATGTGCTGCGCGTAGTAGTCAGCGTCGTGAAAGTGGATGATGCCCTCGCGGTGGGCCTCGACCACGTCCTGCGGCAGCAGCTTGCGCATGGCGAGGTCCTTGCTCACCTCGCCGGCCATGTAGTCACGCTGAACCGAGACGACCGTGGGGTTCTTGTTGGAGTTCTCCTGCTTGACTTCCTCGTTGTTGCACTCGATGAGCGAGAGGATCTGGTCGTCGGTGGTGTTCTTGCGCCTCTTCTGGTTCTGGACGTAGCGATAGATGATGTAGTGGCGGGCCACGACGAAGCGGTCGAGGGCCATCAGCTGGTCCTCCACCATGTCCTGGACCTCCTCCACCGTGACGGTGTGACCGGCGTCGGCACACTGGTCCTGAACGTTGAGGGTGGCAAACTCGATCTCGCGGTCGGTAAGGCGATCGTCTGCGGGCACCTCGGCATTGGCCGCCTTGATGGCGTTCCGAATCTTGGAGAGGTCAAACTGCACCTCTGAGCCGTTGCGCTTGATGATCTTCATCTCGTGCATCCCCCGTCGTCTGCATCGTTGAGCCGCACAATCGTCCAGCCGCGGGCATCCAGCGAATCCCCCCAGCTCAGGCACATTGTTGTGGCTCCTTGTGACGTGAACCACTATGACACAATCGGTAGTGTTTTTCCCCAGGAGTCGGCACAATATCTTGTTGATTGGCGGTCGAAAGCGTTGAAACCTTGTCGATAACCGACATCGCCGCAGGTTGCAAATTGCCACCCGAAACAACATTTCACCTTAATTCTCACTTATCAACAATTCGGCGAGCGCCAAAGCTCCACAAGACCCAGACCGACGCCGGAGGCGTTTTGTGCTAGGGGGTCGAAGGGAACCCTGGGGATGGCGGAAGGCCATGGGGAGGCCACCGCCGGCCTCCGCGGATCATGAGACGGGAAAGTCAACGGCGCCGAAGGGGCAACTGTCGCCGCCCCGCTGGGCCGTGGGGGGCGGGCGCAAGGGAGAGGGGGGGTCGCCTCTCGCCCAATCCCGTCATCCACGAAGACGCAGCCATCTGGGGCGGTCGTCCATCGCAACTCGACGGACGGGTCCTCCTTCGGACTCCTTGTACGTGATTTTTCACGAATGCCGAGACGCAAACGTGAAAAAAGACGTACATCTCGACTTTGTTCGTGATTCTGCACGTTTGCATAACAACAAATGTGAAAATTCACGAACGGGCTCGGAACGGGTTCGCAGCCCAGGCACGTCCCATTGCTGGCACTCCCGTTACCCGCCCGTACTACGATGGAGGCACGAAGGCCGAGGGAGGGCGAGAGGGCAATGGCGAGGATCTTCGTGGTCGAGGACGACCCCAACGTGCAGCGCGAGCTGCTGACGCTGCTCAGGAACGCCGGCCACGACGCGACCGCGGCCAAGGACTTCTCCCGCGTAGCGCAAGACGCGCTCGCCTCGAACGCGGACCTCGTGCTGCTCGACCTGACCCTTCCCGGCACCGACGGCCAGTACGTGGCGCGCGAGATCCGCCAGGCAAGCGAGGTCCCCATCGTGGTGCTCACCAGCCGCACGACCGACCTCGACGAGCTCATGAGCATGTCCATGGGCGCGGACGCCTTCGTGGCCAAGCCCTACAACGGCCAGGTCCTTCTCGCCCACATCGACGCCATCCTGCGGCGCACCCTGCGCAGCCCCGACGCCGACCGCGTTGTGGAGCGCAACGGGGTCAGGCTCGACCTCTCGCGCTCCACGGCAAGCGCCAACGGCCGCGAGGTGAAGCTCACGAAGAACGAGACCCGCATCCTGGAGCTGCTCATGCGCCGGTCGGGCCGCATCGTCACGCGCGAGGAGCTCATGGAGGCGCTCTGGAGCAGCGACGCCTTCGTGGACGACAACACGCTCACCGTCAACGTTAACCGCCTGCGCCAGACGCTCGTGAAGCTGGGGGTCACCAACTACGTGACCACGCACCGCGGCCAGGGATACTCCGCGTGAGTGCGCGCAAGGGAGAGAAGAGCGTGGCCGACCACCCCCAGCCCAACCCGCGGGCGGCCACCGCCAGCGGGGCAGACGCCCCCAAGGGCAGGACGTGGTCCCTCTCGCCCGAGGTGCGCTTTGGCCCCGGCGAGTTCGTTGGCGCACATGCCGGGCAGGCCCTTCTCTGCGCCCTCATGGTGGTGGTGTGCTACGCACTCCTGCGCCTGGTGGGCGTGACGAGGGACGCGACCATACTGATGGACGTGCTGCTTGCCCTGGGGCTCGTTGCGCTCATGGGCTCAGAGTACCTGCGCGAGCGCCGCTGCGTGGAGGACCTGCGGCGCGTGAGCGAGGCGGGGACCGACGCCCTGACGGTAGCCGCCGAGACGCCCGAGCCCGGCTTCGCCGAGGGGGACGCGGCGATGGACGCCCTGCAGGCGACGGTGCGCTCCGCCAACCTGCGCGTGAGCGAGGCGACCTCCCGCGAGGCCGACTACCACGACTTCATAGAGACCTGGGTGCACGAGGCGAAGACGCCCCTGGCGGCGGCGGAGCTCATCGTCCAGAACCTGGACGACCCGCGGCTGCGGCCCCTCTCGCGCGAGCTCGAGCGCGTGAACTCCTACGTGGAGCAGGCGCTCTTCTACGCCCGCGGGGCCTCGTTGGAACGTGACTACCTGGTGCGCTCGTGCAAGGTGGGAGAGCTCGTGAGGGCGACCTTGAAGTCGCGCATGTCGCAGCTCATTGGGGCGCACATGGCGGTGTCGCTGGACGGCCTCGCGGCAGGCGGGGACCCCGACGGGCCAACGGTGTACTGCGACCCAAAGTGGCTCGAGTTCATCCTGGGTCAGCTCCTGGACAACGCCGTGCGCTACCGTTGCGACCCAACGGTGGACGGAAGGTCCCCCAGGGTCGACTTCTCCGCCACCGTCAGGGACCGCGGGAAGGCAGACGAGACCGTTGAGCTCCAGGTGCAGGACAACGGCTGCGGCATTCGCGAGGCAGATCTGGGCCGCGTGTTCGACAAGGGCTTCTGCGGGGAGAACGGTCGCTCCCGCGAGCACTCCACCGGCATCGGGCTGTACCTGGTTGCGACCCTGTGCCAGAAGATGGGCCTTGAGGTGGGCGTGGACAGCCAGGAGGGCTCGTGGACGCGCATCGTGATCCTCTTCCCCACCAACAGGTCGCGCCTGCTGCAATAGCGCCGTCCCCTCTCCCCCGCCCACCCTTACAAAAGCGTAAGGGTGGGGTAAGCGCAATCGATGGCCCCCAAAGACAGCGGGCCCCACTATGGTCATGACGAGAAACTCCAAGAAGGGACAACTCATGGCTACTCACATGGCAGGCAGGTCGAACGCGGGCAGCGCCCAACACGCCCGGGTTCTGGAGGTGCGCAACCTCAAGAAGGTCTACGGCTCGAAGGGCGGTGTCACGCGCGCCCTGGACGGCGTGAGCCTGACCGTTGACGCCGGCGAGTTCACCGCCATCATAGGACCGTCCGGTTCCGGCAAGTCAACGCTCCTCAACTGCGTCTCGACCATCGACGCGCCCAGCTCGGGCAGCGTCCTCATTGACGGCCAGGACGTGAGCTCGCTCTCGCAGCGCCAGCTCGCCGACTTCCGCCGCAAGAGCCTGGGGTTCATCTTCCAGGACTCCAACCTGCTGGACACCCTCACCGCACGCGAGAACGTGGCGCTCCCCCTGACCATCGGGCGCGTTGCCCCCGACCAGATTCGTGCCCGCGTGGCGGACGTCACGCGCGCCCTGGGCGTGGAGGACGTGCTGGACAAGTACCCCTACCAGATGTCCGGCGGACAGCGCCAGCGCGTGGCCGCCGCCCGCGCCATCGTCACCAAGCCGCGCCTGGTCCTGGCCGACGAGCCCACCGGGGCGCTTGACTCCAAGAACGCCAAGCTCCTGCTCGAAAGCCTGGAGGGCCTCAACAGGCAGCAGGGCTCCACGATCCTCATGGCCACGCACGACGAGTACGCCGCAAGCTACTGCCGCCGCGTCGTCTTCATTCGTGACGGTCGCCTGTTCACCGAGGTCGTGCGTGGCAGCGACGACCGCAGGCGCTTCTTCTCTCGCATCATGGACGTGGTGGCGATGATCGGGGGCGAGGCAAATGACCGCTAAGCTCGCCCTGGGCAACATCCGCAAGTCCATGCACGACTACGCCGTGTACTTCGTGACCCTGGCACTGGGCGTGGCGGTGTTCTATGCCTTCAACACCATCTCGACCCAGGCGTCCTTCGTGCGCGGCAACGTGGGAGAGATTCTTGCCGAGGTGGGCAGCATGCTCAGCGGCGTGACGGTCTTCCTCGCCGTGGTCATGGGCTTCCTCATGGTGTACGCCAACAACTTCCTGCTCCGCCGCCGCAAGGAGGAGCTGGGACTGTACCAGGTCCTGGGCATGCGCCGGTCCCAGGTTGCCCGCATCCTCACGCTCGAGACCCTGGTGGTCGCCGTCATCTCGCTGGGCGTGGGCATCGCCCTCGGCTTCCTTCTCTCGCAGCTGCTGCTGTTCGTGACGGGCAGCCTCTTCAAGGTCGCCATCGACAACTTCCACTTCTTCTTCTCGTTTGATGCCCTGAAAATCACGGTGGCGTGCTTCGCGGTCACCTTCCTGGTGATGATGGCCCTGAACACCGTGACCCTGCGCAAAGTGCGCCTGGTCGAGCTCATGGGTGCCAACAAGCGCGGGGAGAAGAACCACCTTCGCAGCCTTCCCCTCTCCATCATCCTGTTCGTCGCCTGCGTCGTCCTCATCGCCGTAGCCTATTTCCGCCTGAGCACCCACGGCTTCCCCGGCGTCAACAGCGGCACCTCGCAGGAGACCTTCCTCGTCACCACGCTCATGATGGTCGTGGGCACCATTGCCCTCTTCTTCGGCTTCGCCGGGGCGATGGTCACGCTGCTCGCGCGCACCAAGCACTTCTACCTGCGCGGCCTCCACATGTTCACGACGCGTCAGATTGCCGCCCGTCTCAACAGCGGCAGCGCCTCGATGGCGATGGTCGCCCTCGTCCTGTTCCTGGCCATCACCTCGGTGACCACGGGCATGAGCATCTGTGGCGCCATCAACGAGGCGGCAAAGGACAACGTGCCGTTTGACGCAACCCTCACCTACTACGTGGGCAACAGCGGAGACCCCACCGCCACCATCGACGACGTGCTCGCCAAGGCGGGCGTGGACCCCTCCAAGGTCGGCAGGCACGCCACCCTCACCGAGCGTGACGTCACCGGCCTCGCCGACGACTACGCCATGAACATGGACACCGTAGCCAGCGCCACCGGCCAGTCCCTGCCCGCGGGGTTCACCAGCGGCAGCTACGCCATTGCGGTGAGCCTGAGCGACTACAACGCGCGCCGCGCCCTTCTCGGCATGGACCCCGTCACACTCGACGACAACCAGTACCTGGTCCTCTGCACCGTGAGCACAGCCGCAAAGCTGTACGACAACGCGTTGGCCAAGGGCTACTCTTTCACCATCAACGGCACCACCTACACGCCCGCGAGCAGCCACGTGATCTCGGACTCCTCCGCCGTGCTCGAGAACAGCGTCTCGGCCAGCAACTCGGGCGTCTACGTGCTCCCCGACGACGTGGTGAAGGGCTGCAACGCCTACACCTCGATCATGGCCTTTGACTACGCGGGCACCACCGAGGAGGGCGACGCCGCCATCGACGACATCTCCTACACGCTCAAGAACCTTGACCCCCCGATGGCGGGTTACATGGGAGGCTACTCCGCCGAGACCGCCACCGCCGCCTACCAGGAGGGCACGACCACCACGGGCTCCGTGAGCTACCTGGCCCTCTACATCGGCTTCGTCCTCGTGGTCGCCTGCGCCGTCATCCTTGCCATCCAGCAGCTCTCCAACGCCGAGGACTCCTCCCCCAGCTACCAGACCCTGAGCGAGCTGGGTTGCCCCACCCGCATGATCTATGGGTCGCTGCGCTCCCAGACGATCTTCGCCTTCGTGCTCCCGCTCCTGGTCGCCCTCGCCCACTCCGCCTGCGCGCTCATGGAGATCGTTCCGGTGGTCCAGAACTTCGGCCACGTGGGCATCGTTTCGAGCGCCCTCATGACCGTGGGCATCTTCGTCGTGGTGTATGGCGGGTACCTGCTCATAACCTACCGCACGGAGCACTCCATGGTGCATGCCGCCCTCGAGCGCAAGAGGCACGCGCTGTAGGCACGCCCAAGAACAAGCGCACCCAAACCCAGAGGGGCTCCCGACCAGCTCGGCCGGGAGCCCCTCTCCCCTTCTTGGGTCTCTCTTGCGCCCAAGGAAAACGCTGCAGGTTATCAAGACCAGTGGCATTGATAACCTGCAGCGTTTAACAAATGGTTCCCGTCCGCCACCCTCCAGCGCGTGCGCCAGGCGAGAGGAACGAGGCACCCTCCTTGCAGCCTATCCCCTTGCCCGCTGCTCCTCCGAGGGCTCCTCCCAGTCGGTCAGGCCCAGCCTCTGGCGCTCCATGGCCTGCTCAAGCGTGATGCGGGGAATGTCTTCCTCCAAGTAGGCGCGGAGCTCGGGGATACCCTCCCCCGTGGCGTTGTCGACGAGGAAGATGCGCCTGCACCCGCTGAGCTCGAGCCACTGGCGCACCATGGGGATGTTGGCGTCGGGCTCGTTGATCTTGGTGATGACCCCGATGAAGGGGCGGTTGAGGAAGTTGTTGCACCCCTGGGCGAACACCGTGAAGGGCTCGTTCGCCGCGATGAGGAGGGCGACGACGTCCGACTCGAACGAGAAGCAGGCCAGGCCCACGCCCACCTGCTTCGACTCGGAGTACTCGCCTGGGGTGTCGATGGTGTCGTCACCCGTGTAGGTGTACTGCGTCTTGTGGTAGTGCAGCTTCTCTCCGCGCAGGGCCTGGGTGAGGGAGGTCTTGCCCGCCTCGCTGCGGCCCATCAGAAACAGACGCTTCATCTCTCCCCCTTTCCTACCTGCGGGTCATCTTGCACACGTGAAAGTGGAGCTCCTTGTCGAAGTAGTCCAGGATCTCCTGCTCGGCGCTCTCGATCTCGGCGATCTCGCCCGTGAGGATGAGGGACCCGTTGAAGCGGTCCATGAAGCCGATGTCGACGGAGCCATGCTTCACCGCTATGTCTGCCGCGACGACGACGGCCTCCCATGGGGTGAAGCGCATGAAGCCGATGGCCTCCCCCGTGTGGTCCTCGCCCTCGTGGGTACCTATGTCCAAGCCGAGCGTCCAGCAGGTCGACCGGTCGGACGTGCCGATCACGTGGGCTAGGTCGATCTCGCGGCCGGGCACGCGCACGCGGGTGAAGCGGTACTCTCCCCTCTCGTCACGCCGAACCTTCTCCTTGAGAAAGTCCTCGAGGTACTGCTGCCTTGTGATTCTCTCGCCCACCGGGAGCCCCTAGCGCTTCGTTACCTTGCAGGTGACGTACCCAAGGGTGTCGTGGAAGAACTCCACGACCTCGGTGATGGCGGTGGTGACGTCGGCGATCTCGCCCGTGATGATCATGGTGCCCGTGAAGCGGTCGGCGAAGCCAAGGTACACGGCACCGCTCTTGACGGCGATGTCCGAGGCGATGACCGCCGACTCCGGCGGGGTGATGTTCATGATTCCCAGCGCACTCGTGCCATAGTCGACCGACGGGTTCAGGCCCAGCTTGGTGTAGATGATGGGCTCCGGCCCGCCGATGACATGGGCAAGGGTAATCTCCTTGCCCGAGACGGTCTCCTGCACAACACGAATCTGGCCTTGATCGTTGTCCACGCTCACGACCTCCGTTTCACGGGTAGTTCAGTCACTCGGTTCATTTCTTAAGGGCTTACCTCTTGTGAATGTCAATCCAGCCATCGCTAAACGGCACGGGCCGTCCTCCTGACGTACGTGGAGGACGGCCCACCCAGGGGGAGGAGAGGAAATGCGGGCGGTCACGCCCGGCCGTGCGGCGACCCAGGGAAGGCTCCGCACCGCCAGGCGACGTCCCTAGCCGTTGTAGGCGTCGCGATAGAGGTTCACGAGGTCCTGCTTCGACACCGGGCGCGGGTTGGTGGGAGTGCAGCGGTCGTGGGACGCCGCCTCGGCCATGTCACCCACGTGCTCCTCGAACGCGGCGGGGTCGATGGTGCCCAAGTCTGCCAGGGTGTTCTCGATGCCAAGCTCGTGGCGCAGGTCGATGACGCGCTGCAGCAGCTCGTCTGCGTCAGCCATGCCCAGCTCGTGCGCGAGGCGGTCGTAGGGCTCGCGGTACTTTGCCTCGGCCATGTGGAAGCGCATCACGTAGGGCAGGAGGATGGCGTTGAGACGCCCGTGGGCAACGTGGAAGCGGCCGCCCAGCGCGTGCGCCAGGCTGTGGTTGATGCCCAGGCCGGCGTTGGTGAAGGCGATGCCGGCGACGCAGGATGCCTCGGCCATGCGGCCGCGCGCCCTCATGGCATCGCCGTCGTGGAAGACGGTGGGAAGATCCGCAAGCACGACGCGCGTTGCCTTAACGGCGAGGGCGTCGGTGAAGGTGGTCGCCTTGTTGCTCACGTAGGCCTCCATGGCGTGGGTGAGCACGTCCATGCCGGTGTCCGCGGTAATCTTGGGCGGCACGGAGCGGGTGAACTCTGCGTCCAGAAGGGCGCCGTCGGGAGCCAGCGCGTCGTCGATCAGCGCGACCTTGGTTGTGCCGCGCGTGATGACGGCGAAGTTGGTGACCTCCGAGCCCGTACCCGCCGTGGTGGGGATGGCCAGGAAGTACGGGCGCTCCAGGCCCTTCTCACTAGCGAAGTACAGGATGGCCTTGGTGGCGTCGATGCAGGAGCCGCCGCCAAAGGCGATGACGAGGTCGGGCTTGACCTCAAAGATCATGTCAACGCCTGCGTCCACCAGCTCCTGGCTGGGGTCGGGCTTGACGTTGGAGTACACGGTGACGTGCGCGCCAGCAGGAAGGTACTGGGTCATCTTGTTGACCATGCCCGACTCCTGCAGGAAGCCGTCGGTAACCACGAGGACGTTGGAGCACTTGAGTGAGCCAAGGTGCTCGACCGCCTGGGGACCGAAGAACAGCTTTGCCTTGAGATAGAACTCGTTCATCGTCTACTCCGTTTCTGTTGGTAGCAGGATTTCCGTCACAAAGAGCTCGGGGTTGTTGGTGGTCCAGTAGTCGGACACGAAGCGCTCGATCGCAATCCCCATGGGCTTGTAGCCGTTCTCGCCGGCAAACTTGAGGAGCCGGCGGTACGCGGAGCCCATCTCCTCGAACGCGCCCACGTGGTACGTGCACAGGTACATGCGTCCCGGGGTGGTCCAGGCGTTCTCCGGCTCTATGGGCCGGATGGGCCTCTGAAGCAGCTTGACATCGCACTCCCTTCCCTCGGAGGAGGCCAGCACGGCATCGTCAATTGAGTCGAACTCCATGATCACGGGGCCGGTGATGGCGTTGTCGAGGCCGCTCACGTAGGCGGCAAAGTCCAGGCTCACAATCGACTCGGCGAAGCTGCCCGTAAAGTGCGAGGGCAGGCACAGGAGCTCCTGGGCCGGCTGGTACTTCACGCTGACGGCGGTGGGGCGCACGCGCAGCACGACGTTTGCCTCGTCCACGAGGTTGGTCCAGTCGACGATTGCCCTGCGCCTCTCGGCAAGGGCGCGGGCCTCCTCGTCGCAGGTAGCCAGGTGCTGGGAGAAGAGCCTCTTGGCCTCCAGGAGGTCGGAGTGCTTCTGCATGGAGGCGATCTCGTCCAGCGAGAAGCCCATCATCTTGAGGTAGCGAATGACGGGGATCTTGAGCATGGTCTGGCGGCTGTAGTAGCGATACCCGTTGTCGCCCACCACGTCGGGCTCCATAAGGCCGAGCTCGTCGTAGTGCCTGAGCGTGCGCTGCGAGATGCCGCCGATCTTGCTGACCTCACCGATCTGGTACAGGTCGCACCTGTCGTACCTCTTGTGCACCGTCATGCACCCGCCTCCGTCGCCTTGAGGAGCCTTGCAGAGAGGACGTAGCTTAGCGCAACCGGGTTCTGGCGCGCGAGCTCGCCCCTGAGGGCGTCCCGCAGCGCAAAGGTGGTGCCCAGCGAGTAGGTGGCAACCTCCGCCATGAAGTAATCGAGGGACGAGACCCTCCCGCCCTCGGAGGCGTCGGGGCGCGCGTGGCGGTGCGACTCGGGAAGCTCGCGGGCAGCCTCGTCCAGCGCGGGCGAGAGAAGACGGCGCACGTCGTCCAGGGCCTGCGCCTTCACGGGCGACGGCTTGCCTAGCCTTGCCGCCCAGTCGCGCTGGTAGCCAGCGGGGTCGGTGACGGCCATCATGCGCGCGTACTTCTCCTCCACGAGGTTACGCCCCTCGCGCTCCGCCTGCTCGAACTCCCCCAGGATGCGGGGGATCATCTGGTGCGGGAAGGCGAGGTACTGGGCTGAGCGGTAGGCGAAGAACGGGCGGGGGTCATCCTGGCAGCTGGCGCGACCGCCAGCGTTGATCACCAAGTCAAACTGCTCCCACTCGAGGGTGACCAGCCGCATAAGGGACGTGCGGCCCTCGTCGCCCAGGCCGCACTCCCCCATGAGGGTGACGACGGCGGGAAGCGAGAAGAGCGCCTCCATGCCCCGGCGGCGGTCCAGACGGCGTCCGTACGAGTTGCTGCATGCGCACTGGCCCATTAGCGATACGCCCCCTCGTTGAGCGGGCGCTCCCTGAGGTAGGCGTTGGGAATGCCCTGCCACACGGTCGTCGCGGCATCGAGCAGAAAGTCGGAGTCGCTCGTGGCCCAGCCCAGGGCGAGCACGGTGCGTAGCACCACGCCGCAGAGAAGCTCGACGTCCTGGAGCTCGACCTCTGCCACAGGGACGGACGCGATGCGCCTTACCAGCGAGCACACCGGGGCGGGAACGTGGGCACGCTCGGAGAGCGAGCGGAACGACCACTTGTAGAACGGCATGTAGGTGTGCGAGAGCAGGTGCAGCGCCGCCATGGCAGACTGGAGGAACTCGGCCCGCGCGGTGTTGGCGGCCACGAGGTCGCCGCGCCCCAGGCAGCGCCACAGGTTGTACTGCCCGGCCTGGGCCATGACGGCCATGTTGGCCGCAACCTTCTTGCGCACGACGTCCTCGGGATAGAAGCTCAGGAGCGCCTGGCGCATGCCAGAGAACTGCCCGCTGGGGTCGCAGAAGACCTCGCCGTCGGTGACGGTGGCAAGCAGCTGCTCGGGAATGCGCAGCCACTCGGCGACGCTCTGCGGCGCGCGCTCGAGCCCGGTGAAGGAGCGATAGAACGACTCTGTCTCGAACACGCCCACGCGCTGGCCCGCAAGGGGGGTCTCGACGCGCCTCTTGCCCATGAACTCCTTGGGAAGGGTGTCGTAGCGCCGCGCAAGCTCCTCTCCCCACTTGGGATAGAGCTCCCGGGGAACCCACACGCAGAACCCGGGGCCGAAGTCGTGGTCCTGGGAGGTCTCGTCGTCAAAGCCCAGGCACTCGGAGCCGGGGCCGACCAGGCCGAAGGCAAGCCTGCGCTCGACGGAGTACGGGAGTCCGAAGGCGAGGGTGGGTTCGAACGCGCCGAAGTAGCGCCTTGCCAGCTCCATGCCCGTCATCCCGCACCTCCCGGTCGATCCGAACCTTACTGCCCGCGCGCTCGCCGCGGCTCGTTCCAATTCTAGGGGCGCGCCAGCACCCCCATGCGCTCCGCCTCGCGCTCGAGCGCCCTCACGTTTGGGGCGTCGCCGAGCTTGTCGCGCAGTACGTCCGCGGCCTTGCGATAGAGGCGCTCGGCCTCGTCATAGCGTCCGCGCAGGTAGGCGATCTTCGCCGCCGTCGCGAGCGCATGCGGCCTATGGACGTCCCTCCCGCCCGAGAGCGTGCGATACGCCTCGAGCGCGGGGGCAATGGCCTCCTCCGCCTCTTCCAGACGCCCCTCGTCCATGAGCACCTGGGCAAGGTTGATGGCGTTGGTGGCCCTTCTGCCCTCCGAGTTGGGGACCGACTCCAGGAGCCTGCCCGCCCTCCTCAGGTCGCGCCGTGCCTCGGCAAAGCGCCCAAGCCCGCGAAGCGCCGCGCTGCGGTTGTTGCAGATCGCGCTCACCTCGTAGGGATGGTCGTCTCCGCTTCCCAGGACCGCCTCGGCACGGTCGAACGCCTCGACCGCCTTTTCGTGGCGACCCTGGGCAACGTAGACGTCGCCCAGGTTGATGAGGGCCCTCGCCCTCTCGTCCCCGCCGGCACCCAACCGGTCGAGCTCCCTCACGACCTCGTCGTAGAGCTCCTCCGCCTCTGTCAGTTCGCCGCGCAGCCTCAGAACGCTGCCCAGCTCGTTGGCGGCGGCGACGCTCATCCTGCCGTCCCCGGCGAGCCGGGCGCGCCGCAGGGCCTCCCGAAGGAAGCCCGCGACGTCGGCACCCGGCTCGCCGTACAGGCGGTCGAGCTCGTCGTATAGGCCCGAGAGATCCAAGGCCCTAGGCGTTCAGATGCGGGATGATGAGCTCCACGTCGGAGTGCGGACGCGGGATGACATGGACGGAGCGGAGCTCGCCCACGCGCTCGGCCGCAGCAGCGCCGGCGTCGGTGGCAGCCTTGACAGCTGCGACGTCGCCGCGCACGAACGTGGTGACGATGCCGCCGCCCACGTTTACTTTGCCTACGAGGGTGACCTCGGCGGCCTTCACCATGGCATCGGACGCCTCGACTGCGCCAACGCAGCCGACCGTCTCGACCATACCCAGTGCCTCGTTCATTGTTCAGCTCCTTGCCTCAATGTCTTACGGTCGAGAAGACCGCGTTACCTACTCTCCGCGGAATGCCGCGACGAGCTCGTTGACCATCTTCTTGAGCTCCTCGGCATCGATGGTGTCGCTCGAAGCCTGGGGCTCCTCCTGTGGGGCGTGGCTGCCACAGCAGTTGCAGCCCACCGAGTAGCTGATACCGCTCGTGCCGTGTCCGACGGGCGTGTCGATGCTCTTCTCGTGGCTCTCGTGAACGGGGGCGCAGCTTGCCTCGGAGCACCCACAGCCAGAAGTGGTCGCGTGCGTGTACTTGGCGGCCAGCTCGGGGTGCCACTTCGCGAAGGTCTCGTCGGCAGCGGCGACCTGATCGGGCTCGATGATGCCGTTGGCAATGCGCTTGATGTTGATCAGGTGCTGCGGACCAACGTTCTCGGACACGGAGCTGCCACCCCAGGTGCCGCAGCCCAGCGTGAGCGCGACCTCGAGGCCAGTGGAGAGACCCGTGCCGCCCTGGGTGCCGCCCGTGTTGATGAGGATGCGGGAAGCGGGCTTGACCGAGAACTTGCGGACGATCTCCTTGTCCTCGGTGTGGATGTTCATGGTGTGGCCGATGCCGTTCTGGAGGAGCGCGATGGAGAGATCGCAGGCCTCGTGCCAGTCGGCAACGGTATAGAAGCCGAGAACGGTGGTGAGCTTCTCGTAGGAGAGGGGCCAGTCGGGTCCGACGCCATGCTGCTCGCCGATGAGGACCTTGGTGTCAGCGGGGATGCTGATACCAGCGGCCTTGGCGATGGAGACTGCGGTGTGGCCGACGAACTTCGGACTCATGGAGTGGCCGTTGCGGAAGAGGATGGCGCAAACCTTCTTGCACTCCTCCTCGCTCATGAAGTAGCCACCCTGCTTCTTGAACTCGGCGACGACCTCGTCGTGGTTGCAGGTCTCGCAGATTACGCTCTGCTCGGAGGCGCAGATGGTGCCGTTGTCAAACGTCTTGGATGCGATGATCTGGCGTACGGCATCATGAACGTTGGCGGTGCGCTCGATGTACGAGGGCGAGTTGCCGGCACCGACGCCCAGGGCGGGCTTGCCGGAGCTGTAGGCGGCCTTGACCATGCCGGGGCCGCCGGTCGCGATGATCATCTTGACCTCGGGCGCGTGCATGAGCTCGTTGGTTGCCGCGATGGTGGCCATGGAGATGCCCTGGATGACGTTCTCGGGAGCGCCTGCGGCCACGGCCGCATCGTTCATGAGCTTGATCGCCAGGTTGGTGCACTTGGCTGCCTTCGGGTGCGGCGAGAAGACGATGGCGTTGCGCGACTTGATGGCGATCATCGACTTGTAGAGGATCGTCGAGGTGGGGTTGGTGCAAGGGACGATGCCCATGATCAGCCCGACGGGCTCGGCGATGGTGATGACCTGGTTCTTCTCGTCCACGTCGATGACGCCAATGGTCTTCTTGTCCTTGATCTGCTCGTAGAGCAGGCCGGAGGCCATGTGGTTCTTGTAAATCTTGTCAGGCACGTTGCCGTAGGTGGTCTCCTCGACCGCCATCTCGGCGAGCTGCTCGGCGTTCTTCTCCGCGACCTCGACCATGGAGCGAAGGATGCGGTCGATCTGCTCGACGCTGTAGTTGGCAATCTGGTTCGCAGCAACCTGTCCCTTGCGTGCCAGGTCACGAGCAGCCTGGATGCTCTGGAGGTCGTAATCGTATTCCTGCATCATGCCTCTTTCCGGTTAGCAGACGTGTTGGTACGGGGTGCTCGCTACTCGGCGTGCGGCAGGATCGACTCGACCATGCCATCCGGGCGAGGGATCACGTGGACGCTCAGCAGCTCGCCCACGCGCTGCGCGGCGGCCGCGCCCGCGTCGGTAGCGGCCTTGACTGCTCCCACGTCGCCGCGGACGAAGACGGTGACGAGTCCGCCGCCCACGCGCTCCTTGCCAACCAGGCGGACGTTCGCCGCCTTGACCATGGCATCGGCGGCCTCGACGGCCCCGACCATGCCCTTGGTCTCGATCATTCCGAGTGCCTCTACGGCGTTGGCCATTCTAGTTACCTCCTTGGTGGGGTGAGGCTCCGCCTTGGTGGGCTGTGCCTCGGTCTTGGGTGCCTGCGGGGCCTTAGAGGCCTCGGCGTCGTTCTTTGGTGCGGGGGCGGAGACGGGCTTGGGCTCCGGCTTGGGGGCCGCCTGCTCCTGCTTGGGTGCCGCCTTCTCGGCTTGGGGGGCCTTGGAGGCTACCGCCGCGTCCTCCTTGCGCGCCGCGGAGGTGCGGGACGACCTCCGCGCCGGGGCGGGCTTGGCGGCGTCCGCAGAAGGCTTTCCAGCCGCGGCCGCCTGGCCCGCCCCCCTACGGGAGGAGGTGCGCTTGGGAGCGCCCTCCTGCCCGGACTTCTGCGCGGCCATCTACCTACGCCTCGGCGTGCGGCAGGATCGACTCGACCATGGTGTCCGGGCGAGGGATCACGTGGACGCTCAGCAGCTCGCCCACGCGCTGCGCGGCGGCCGCGCCCGCGTCGGTAGCGGCCTTGACTGCTCCCACGTCGCCGCGGACGAAGACGGTGACGAGTCCGCCGCCCACGAGCTCCTTGCCAACCAGGCGGACGTTAGCCGCCTTGACCATTGCATCGGCGGCCTCGACGGAGCCCACCATGCCCTTGGTCTCGATCATTCCGAGTGCCTCAGTCGTGCTTGCCATCTGTGTTCCTCCCTGGGTCTGCCGGGCTTCATGCCCGCGCTTGGTTCCTACGTATGTCGCTCGCTACTCGGCGTGCGGCAGAATCGACTCGACCATGGTGTCCGGGCGAGGGATCACGTGGACGCTCAGCAGCTCGCCCACGCGCTGCGCGGCGGCCGCGCCCGCGTCGGTAGCGGCCTTGACTGCTCCCACGTCGCCGCGGACGAAGACGGTGACGAGTCCGCCGCCCACGCGCTCCTTGCCAACCAGGCGGACGTTCGCCGCCTTGACCATGGCATCGGCGGCCTCGACGGCCCCGACCATGCCCTTGGTCTCGATCATGCCGAGTGCCTCAGTCGTGCTTGCCATTTCTTCCTCCCTGGGTCCCTTGCCTGCGCAATGGCGCCTGCATTACCTAGCTACCTGACTACCTCAACGGTCGAGCCGTTCTTGAGGTGAAGCGCGTTGGCTTCCTCGGTGTCGATGTGGCAGTCGAGGTTGCCAGTCTCCGTGACGCGGATGATGACGTTGTTCAGAACGCCGCCACGCTCGCCGTCGGTCTTGATGGAGACGACCTGACCGTCGTGGAAGCCGCGCTCGGCGGCCTGGGCGGGGTTCATGTGAATGTGACGCGCGGCCACGATGACGCCCTCGTCCAGGACGACGGTGCCCTTGGGGCCGATGACGGTGATGCCAGGGGTTCCCTCAAGGTGGCCCGAGAGGCGAATGGCCTGCGGGATGCCGAGCTTGAAGGTGTCACCGGCGAGCACCTCGACCTGCGTCTTGGAACGCACGGGACCGAGGACGCGCACCTTCTGGATGACGCCCTTGGGGCCGGCGAGAGTCACGCACTCCTTGGAGGCGAACTGACCGGGCTGGCTCAGGTCCTTGATCGGGGTCAGCTCGTAGCCGGCACCAAACAGCTGCTCCAGGTGCTCCTGGGACAGGTGGATGTGACGGCCAGAGACACCCACGGGAACGATGTTGGGGTTGGCAACCGCGGGCTTCTCCCCCAGCAGGGTCTCGATGTCGTCCTTGGTCCAGATGCCCTTCTGGAATGCGGTGGCGATGAGGTGCTCGAGGTCCTCTGCCGAGAGGGCAGGCTCCTTCTTCTCCTCGTGCTTGGGCTCCTCCGCCTCGTGGTGCTGCGGCGCCGCCTCCTCGTGATGCTCCTGAGCGGGTGCCTCCGCGTGCTTTGCGGCAGCAGCAGCCTCGGCCTCGCTCTGGAGGAGGACACCGCGCTCTGCAGCGACGTCACGCGCCTGGGCGGTGACGATGGTGTTGTCGTCCACGACGATGTTCTGGTGGTGCTCTGCCGCGGCGACGACGTCCTTCGCGCTGATAAGCCTCTTCATCCCGTCCTCCTTTCCTTAAAGACTTACGTCTTCGTCAATGATTCCTACGATCACAGCGTCAACCGGGGCGTTCTTGTTGAACTCGTCCCTCATGAAGAGGTAGGCGGAGGCTCCGGTGGTCACGATGACCCTGTCCCCCACTCCCGCGCTGATGGTGTCGACGCAGATGAGCTGCTTGCCTACGTCGTCCCCGGCGACAACCTCCACGCGCATGAGCTTCATGCCGTTGAGTTCGTCGTACTTGCGGGTGGCCCAGATCGAGCCGATGAGCTTACCCACAATCATGCGAGGTGTCCCCTCCGTCCCGAATCTTGGCCAGGCACTCCATGACCTCGGCCGTCTCACCCGCGATGGCTAGCATCACCATGTTCTGCGGGCAGGAACCCCTCACATCGGTCACGACCACGCCTGCGGTCTTCTCTGCGATGTCGCTCGCGACCACCATCTCGATCATCTTGCCCTGGACCAGGCCGACTGCGGCGGGATGGAAGTCCTCACTCCAGCGCGCCCCGCTCCTGGTGCGGATGATCTGCATGGTCCCGGGAGCCGGGGCCTTGATGACCTTGATATCAAGCATCCTGGTTCTCCTTGCCCTTGAGCATGCAGCCGAGCGCGATGCCCATGGGGGTCACGAACATGGGGTGGTTGGGCTTGTGGACCTCGATGCCCAGGTACTTCTTGACCCTGGCCTCGATGCCCGTGAGCTCTGCGGTGCCTCCGACGAGGATGACCTCGGGAACGTCATAGCCGTCGCAGGCCCTCTTGATGATGGAGGTCACCTTGTCGATGGTGGGGGCGACAATGGGGAGAACCTCCGCGTGGTGCTCGGGCTGACGCTTGTAGATCTCGGCGTCGTCAAAGCTCATCCCCTTCGCCCCGGCGAGGACCAGGGAGAAGTGGGTTCCTCCCGTGGACTCGTCGATGCACTCCACGACCTTGCCATCCTTGAAGACCGAGATTCCGGTGGTGCCGCCGCCGATGTCGACGACCGCGCCATCCTTTGTCCCGATGAGGAGGTTTGCAGCCGTGGGCTCGTCGAAGACCGCGGTGCACTCCATCCCCGTGCTCTCGGCGACGTTGCGAACGACGCCACCGTCGAGCGACTCCGTCTGCGGGGGAATTGCGACGGCGCACTCCTCGAGCTCGACGCCCAGCTCCCCCTCGATCTGCTCCTTGAGGTGGCGCGCGATGTCGCAGGCACCCACGTAGTCGACGACCATGCCGTCCTTGACCACGCTGGCAAACTGGTACTTGCAGTCGACCGGGTTGCCATCCTCATCGAGGACGACGAGCACGATGAAGGCCGTGCCCAGGTCAAGGCCGCAGTACAGCTTCTGGCCCTCCTTGACCGCCTTGGGGTGGTCAACGCAGGACAGGAGGTCGTCGAGCCTCTCGTTTGTCCTCTGAAGATCGACCATCGCTACACCTCCTCCCCTGCTCTCTCTATTGCTGCCTCAAAAATCTCGCACACCCTTGACGCCTCGGCGATCCAAGTGCCGATCGTGCGGGCGTCCTCGGGTCCGGCGCCCTTCTGGGCGTTCGCCCAGGCCCGCGCGTACCGACCCAGCTGGGCGTGCATGTATGCCATCTCGAAGAAGACTGGGTGCACGCCGGCATCGAAGGCCGGTTCCGGAGGCGGTCCGGGCGGTTCGCTGGAGCCTTCCGCCTTAGGCTGGTCGGCCACGAGGTCGGCGGGGGTAGTTGCCCCCTGCCATCTGCGTCCCACAGCCTCGGCCTGCCGGGCAACGGCGTTGTCGATGCCCAGCGACCTACGGGCGAGCAGCCGCAGCCTCGCGCCCAGGAGGTTGGCGTCGTGCACGAGCGCCCCCAGGTCCAGGGGCTGCTTCGCACAGGCCGCACCCTTTGCCGCCTGGCCGTGGGCGCCTGGTGCCGGCGTCTGGTCGCCTGCGTCGAAGTTGACCCTGAAGTCAATCAGGAACTGCCTCGCGCTCGGCGTCAGACGTGCGCCCTTGGGAAGCTCGTAGGTGCCAAAGGGCTCCTTGTTGTAAGCATCCCGCAGCTCGTCCTCGGTTACGTAGTGCATGCCTTCCTCCCCTCTGATTATCCGTGCCCCACGTCGTGGGGCGTGTCTCTCGCTTGCCGTCTAGTGTCTGACGAGGTTGACCTTGAAGTCCGCGTCCTTGATCCAGCCCTCGACGCGGTTGAGGTCGTCCTCGGAGAGCGACGGGTCGTCCTTGATCTCGTAGTCCCTGCCGAGCGACGCATATTTGCCGACGCCCAGCTTGTGGTATGGGAGAAGGTCCACGCCATCGAAGTTCTTCTGGTAGCGGTAGGGCTTGAAGTACTCGATGACGGCGTCAATCTCCTCCTTCGAGTCGTTGACCCCCTTGAGCAGGGGCATGCGAACCCTCACGTTGTAGCCGTTCTCGAGCAGGTTCTTCACGTTGGAGAGGATCTGCTCGTTGTTGACGCCCGTCCAGTACTTGTGCTTGACGGGGTCCATTTGCTTGATGTCGAACAGGAAGAGGTCCACGTACTGGGCAACCTTCATGATCGTCTCGGTGGGCGCGTACCCGCAGGTTTCGATCGCGGTGTGGTACCCACGCGCCTTCGATGCCATGAGGATCGACAGGGTCGCCTCGGGCTGGGCCAGGACCTCGCCGCCAGAGAGCGTGATGCCGCCCCCGGACATGCGATAGAAGTCCTGGTCCTCATCGAAGAACTCGATGATCTCGTCTATGGGGCGGTCCTCACCCATCACCTGAAGGGCGCTATACATGCATGCCTGCTCGCACTGGCGGCAGCCTATGCACTGCACGTTGTGGTCGACCACGTGCTCGCCATCGACCATCTTGTGCACGCCCACCGGGCAAACGGCGACGCACGCCCCGCAGTTTACGCAGTTGGCGCTCTTGAACATGACCTCGTGGCCACGCAGCTGGCTCTCGGGGTTCGAGCACCACTTGCAGCGGAGCGGACAACCCTTGAGGAAGGCCATGGAGCGCACGCCGGGCCCGTCGTACATGTTGTACTTCTGAAGGTTGAAGATGCGTGCCTTGCGCTCCACGCTTCCCTGCTCATGGCTCATTGCAACCTCTCCCTTCGACGACGTACCGCGGCGTGCGGCTCCTCTTTGACCTTCGAACCCCTGTGCGAATTAGAACTTGGTCAGCATCGTGCGGCTGATGATCTCGTCCTGGACGTCCTTGCAGAGCTCGTTGAAGAATGCGGAGTAGCCTGCGACACGCACGACCAGGTCACGGTGCTTCTCGGGATGCTTCTGGGCATCGATGAGCGTCTTGTTGTCCAGGTAGTTGAACTGCATCTCGCCGTTGCCGAACATCGAGGCGGTGCGCAGCAGCGTGATGAGGCCGTTCTCGCCCTCGGGGGTGTCCAGCAGGCCGCTCATGAGCTTGAAGTTGTGGACCATGCCGATGTTCATGGAGTCGTTCGACAGCTTGGAAACCGACTTGATGATCGCGGTCGGGCCCTTGTGGTCGGCGCCCTGGGTGGGGCTGATGCCGTCGGACAGAGGCGTCCAAGCCTTGCGGCCGTTGGCGGAGGCGCCCGTCATCTCACCGAAGGGCGTGTTGTTGGAGATGGAGAGGGTGCCGGTGGACATGTGCGAGTACAGCGTCTTGAAGTCAAGGTGGATGTGCTCGGTGTAGTCGATGATGTCAGCCGCGATGTTGTCGGCGTAATCATCGTCGTTGCCGTACTTGGGGGCATTGAGGCAATCCTGGCGCATCTGCTCGTAGCCCTCGAAGTCCGCCTTGAGGCCCTCGTTGAGCTGGTTGAGGGTGTACTTGTGCTCGTCGAACACGAGCTTCTTGATGGCGGCCATAGAGTCGGCATAGGTCGCGAGGCCCGTCCACACGACGCCGGGGCCGTAGTTGTACATGGCGCCGCCGGCGGAGACGTCCTTGCCGTGCTCCATGCAGCCCTCGTACATGATGGACATGAGCGGCTTGGGGGCAACGTCACGGGCGACGCGCTGCGAGATCACGGTTGCGACGTCGGTCCACTTGGTGACGTAGTAGATGGTCTTCTTGACCGCGGCGTCGAACTCCTCGTAGGTCTTGTACTGCGCGGGGTCGCCGTAGTCGGGCGTTACCTGCTTGCCGTACCACAGGGGCACGCCGTGGTTGAGGGTGAGCTCGATGCAAATCGGCCACTGCGTGTAGGACGTGGAGGTCCACTGGTAGAGGCGGCCGGACTTCTGCGGCTCGACGCAACCCATCATGCAGTAGTCGCGAGCGTCCTCGACGCTGACACCCTTGGCGAGCATCATCTTGATGTGCGTGTCGTCGAAGTGGCAGGCGGGGAAGCCCATGCCCGAGCGCACGATGTCGACGATCTTGCGCATGTACTTCTCGGGGGACTTGTTGTTGATACGACAGGCGATGGAGGGCTGGTAGACCTTCACGTGGCGGACGGCGTCCATCAGCAGGTAGGTGAGGTCGTTGGTCGCATCGTGGCCCTGACGGGTGACGCCGCCGAGGGTCATGTTCACGAACGGCTGGTAGCCGGCGAAGAACTCGGACTGGCCACGGGAGGTTACCCACATCATCTCGCTCATCTTGATGAGCATGCAGCCGGCGATGTCGAAGGCCTGGTACGGGGTGATGCGGCCGGCCTCGATGTCAGCCTTGTAGAACGGGTACATGTATTGGTCGACGCGGCCCAGAGACATGCCGGTCTGGTTCTCCTCCACCGGGAGCAGGCTCTCGATGGTGAAGACGGACTGGACGGCCTCCCAGAAGGTGCGGGGCTTGTGGGCGGGCACGTAGGCGAGGATGTCAGCAAGCTGCTCGAGCTCCATCTTGCGCTTGGGGTCGCCGCACTTGGCAGCGAGCTCCTTAGCATAGTCGCTCATACGCTTGGAGTAGATCATGACACCCTCGGTGGTGTCGATGACGCTCTTGTAGAAGTAGATCTTATCGAGGTCGTCGGGGTTGGCGTAGTCAAGCTCGGCCAGGTGATCCTTGGCCTCCTGCTGGATGTCGAGCATGCCCTTGTGCATGAGGATGACGTCGTAGCCAGGGTTGGAGTCGCCGCCGCCGCTCATGGCGTGGTAAGAACAGTCAGAGACAAAGGACTCGCCGGAGAGCTCCCAGACGCCAGCCTCGCGATACTGGTCCTCGCAGATCTCGTCCTGCGACTTGCCCTCCCAGAACGGGAACAGGACGTCGCGGCAGTACTGCTTGTCCTCCTCCGAGATGTAGAAGGGGTCCTGGGGGCGATCGCCGATGGTATCGAGCTCGTCGCGCAGCCAGCGCCAGGCGAGGTCGGGCGAGAAGGCGCCGGCGCGAGGTGCGCCGCAGGGGGCGCCCACGACCAGCTCGTCGTCCTGGATGACGAGGGGCGCGGTCTCGCAGCAGTGACGGAAGGCCTTTGCGCGCAGCTCAATCCTGGGCATGCCGGGGTTGGCCTTCATGATCTCGGTGACCGCACGGGCGCGGTACATGGTGATGCTGGGCACCTGCTTGAGGAAGTTGTCCTTCAGGCGAACCTGGCGGTCGGTGGGGCCGTCGGGGACGTCGTAGGGCTCCTCGCCGTCAGCGACCGCGTGTGCCGCGGGCGCAGGGGCGTCGAGCTGGTCTGCCACCTTCTCGAACATCTGGCGGACGGTGGCGCGCTGCTCGTCGGACATGTCCTTGGTTGCCTCGGACAGCTCCTTCGCGAACTCCTTAATGTCCATTCTCACTCCTCTACACAATCGTTCTGCATTGCCTGTACCACGCCGGAGAACCAATCCTCCGGCTTCTTGCCTGTTACCTCAGGCTCCTCCTTCTGGCCCTTTTGGGCCTTGGCGGGGTCTGGGAGGTGAACCTTGATCGCGACCGGGGTGTGGTCGCACGAGCTCGCCCTTTCCAGAAGGTCTCGCGCGGAGGCGGACCCTCCGATGCCTACCTGGCGACGGCGGACGAAGTCCCCATAGGTGACGCCGAGCTCCGAGGTGGTTGCGCAGTCCCAACCCGTGACCGTGAGGGTCTTGGGAAGGTCGCTGTGGCAGCCGATGCAGCCCAGCCCGGTACTCACGTTCACGAGCACCCTTCCCACGGGCTTCTTGAGGATGAACTGGCGAATGACCTCGGGGTCCCTGGAGAAGATCGCGAGCGCGTTTCCATGGCCGCTGTTGAGGATGAGCTCGATGCACTTCTCGCAAGCGGTGCGCCAGCTGTCCTCAACGTAGTACGAGAGCACGGGACCGTACTTGGCCTTCGAGAAGAAGCTCCTCTCGCTCACGTAGGGCTTCTGGACGACGAGGACCTTTGTGGTCTCGGGGACGGTGATGTCCGCGCGACGCGCCAGGTCGAAGGCGCTCTTGCCGATGAGCTCGCGATAGGGGCGGCCATCGTCCATGAAGAGCGTCCCCACGAGCCTCTCGGCCTGCTCGTCGGTGAGGAAGTAGCACCCGCGCTTGCGGAGCTCGTTCTGGAAGCGCTCGTCCACGGCCTTCTCCACGACGATGCTCTGCTCTGCGCCGGGAAGCATGCCGTAGCAGTACGACTTGCCCAGGACGACCTCGTCCGCGCAGAGTTCCAGGTCCGCCGAGGACTCGACGAAGACGGGGTTGTTGCCCAGCGTGGCATAGTAGACGTCACGCCCCGCCGCGTCGTAGGAGTGCACGCTCGCGTCCTCGCGGGAGTCGATGACCATGCGCACGCAGGGCTGCGAGCACACCCACTCCTCGCCCTCGGGGCAGAAGATGCTGAGGAACCCCAGCGCCTCGACGGGGTAGTGGCAGAACTCCGCGATCTTGTGGACGTCCTCCATCACTGCCTCGCAGGTCCCGTGGATGCGGGCGCTTGCGGAGAAGACGATGGGGCTCTTGGACCTGACCGCCATGAAGAGCTGGCTCAACATGGTGGGGACGGCAATCCAGTCGGGCAGGAGAGAGACCACGACGCCCTTGGAGAGGCAGACCTCGGCGGAACCGTTGCGGGAGGTCACGATCTTCTGGACGGACGTCTGGGAGCAGACGTCGTCCAGCAGGTCGGTCACGACCCACTTGGTGAGGCCCTCCTCGTCCTCCGGAGAGCAGTAGTCGCTCTCGGCGTAGGCGGCCTCGGCGTACTCCTGCGCCTTGGGAAGCAGACCGTCGCGCAGGTGGCTCAGGAAATCGTCGACAAGCGTCCCCGGCAGCCCCTCGAGGACCTCGGCGGACTCCGCCGCGTGCTCCAGGAGGATGCGCGCCTCCTGTATGGAGAGAAGGTCGTTGTCAATGAGAGACATGGGACACCCCCTTAGTAGGGAAGAAGCTTCTCGACGGTGTACTTATCGGTGATCTTCTTGAGGCTGGGATGCGGCCTGGGAATCACGACGGAGCTGTAGACCTCCGCGCCCAGTGCCTCGACGGCCTTGACGCCGGCCTCGACCGCGGCCTTGCAGGCGTCGACGTCGCCCGTGACCAGGATGGAGATGTAGCCGGAGGCGGTGTTCTCGTAGCCAATGAGCTCGACGTCACCGGCCTTGCACATGGCATCGCCTGCCTCGAGCACCCAGACGAGGCCGAAGGTCTCGATGGCGCCCAGCGCGTTCATGCCCTCGCTTGCCATTGGTCCCCCTCCCTAGTTGTAGTCGACGTCGTGGACCGAGACGACGTCGCCGATGGGCGGCACGGGACGCTTCATGACGTTGTGCGCCGTGAGCTTTCCGATGCTCGACGCAGCTGCCATGCCCGCCTTGACGGCTGCCTCGCATGCTGCGACATCGCCCTTGACGATGATGGTGACCAGGGTGGAGCCGATGTTCTCGTAGCTGATGAGCTCGGTGTCGCCCGCCTTGAGCATTGCATCTGCTGCGTAGAGCGCCGGGACCATTCCGATGGTCTCGATGAGGCCGATGGCCTCCTCACCCCTGTAGCGCATGCCTACCCCCTTACTTGATGTAGGAATTGATGGTGTCCCTTTGCTCGGGGGTTGCGCTGTAGAACACGCGCAGGTCCCCGTTCTTGTCCAGGTCCACGCGCGACTCGCCGATGAGGCCGTTCTTCTCGGCCGTCATGAGCGCCTCCTGCATCTTGTCGCGCTTGAATGCGGTGAAGTCGGAGTAGTCGCCCTTAAGAGCGTCCATGACGTCGTCCACGCAGGCCTCGTCCACCGTGGTGAAGTACTTGAGCATCGCGTAGTTGAGCGGGCGCATTAGGCCTCCTCCTTCTTTCCGAAGAGCTCCTTGGGATCAACGGCAATGACAAGGATGCCGATGATCATCACGACGGCAGCGACCCAGGCGATGGGAGCCAGGGCGTAGCCGTCGACGCCCATGATCAGGCCGACGACGATCCAGGTGACCAGCGGGGCAACGAAGGTGTAGGTGCCATTGCAGGCCATGCCAAGGGCGGTGCCGCACATGGAGTTGCCGCGGTACCAGCTGGCGAAGGACTTGTAGGCAGAGAAGCCCGCGACGATGAAGCAGATGATGGTGGGCAGGTCGGTAATCGCGGCACCAACGTAGCCAAAGGTCTGGCCCATGGACACGCCACCGACGATGGAGAAGATCGGGAGGAGCACCAGCAGCTCGACGACACCAGAGACGCACTGACGGATGGTGATGCCGATTTGGGTGTCGATCATGCAGGATGCATAACCGGCGATGCAGCCCTCGGCGCCCCAGCCAAGGGCAGCCACGAACGCGAGCGCGAGGCCGAGGACCATGTTGGAGGAGGAGTCGCCGGTAAGGCTTGCGGAGCCAATCATGAGACCAGCGAAGACGCAGATGGCGATGCCGGCGATCTTGCGAGGACCAAGCTCCTGCTTATAGAGGATGCGGGAGAGGATGGAGCCGATCGCAGGGTTGAGCGCCGCGATGGGAACCACGATGGTGCCCGCCTGAGAAAGGGCGATGATGTACGCGACGGTGGCGATGGGGCCACCAACAAGGGCGCTCATGATGAGGATGCGACCGGGCTTGGTGTTGATGGTGCGGCCGAAGTCGGCAAGCTTGCCCTCCTTGGCGGTGATGCCAAGCGCCCACAGCGCGCTGCAAGTGTCATTGATGGCACTCGCCACGGTGGGCAGGATGAACACGGCGAGGAACGCCGTGGGGCTTACCGCGCTAACCCAGCTGAGCCACAGCTGCGAGCTCTCACCGGCGGTGATGAACGCCGTGTAAAAGCCGTACATGAGGCTGGAGAACAATGCGACGAGGATTCCCTTCTTGAAGAAGCTCGCATCAAGCTCCTTTTTCTTCTGCTCGGCAATGCTGCGAGCGGAAGAAGCTGCGGACGCCTCTGCCATGCCATCACCTTCCCTTTGAACCGGTGCCTAGGTTTTCATGCTCCGGAAATAATGCGAATCTTCCGTCGCGGAAGGTCGAGTGTCTTCCAAGGCGAATGGCGCGTTTAACTGGTCTGACGGCATAGGAATTCCCTCTGCGGAAATTTTTCTACCGCTCACGGTTTTCTCGTTGTGATGGTTGTGTCGTGAAATTCTACGTTTGGTAGGAATCCAAAATTTATCGCATAACCAAATTAATTGCTGCAATTACTATATTTTTGAAGGCATATTTCACCAAAAAGTGTCACAGTTTCATTTTATGAAGTATCCAAAGAGGGTCTTTCCCCATTTTAAGAAAATTGACTCTCAAAATCGCAGGTAGATTTCGTGTTTCTCCGATTCTGAGGATATCTGACAAGTTTTCAAATCCGTTTTAGTTCTGGTTTTGTTTATATGCTCAGCTCGAGAACTCAAATTGTCAAAACCCTTCCGTTACGTACGAGCTTTCCTGGCGGAAGTCCTCCCTATGCATCTTTGGTGAGCTGAAATACGCTATTGTCGAGTTCGTTTCTCCTCGAGGAGGCAGCACCAGGACAGAGGTTGCGCGTCACGGAATGCACAAGCTTGCTTCATGCACATATAACCGAAGCAGGCATTGCCTCTCACCTGCCAGGCCGTGACTGTCCCGCCTCGTCCCAATGAAGCCACTTGCGCGAGAAGGCTCAGCCCACACTGCAGACGATGTGCATACGAGCATGCCGCGGCAAAATGTCATTTCTAGGACACATAACCGCAACTCGTTTGGGCTATCAGCTTAAAAGTCCCTGATAGTGTCTTAGTTGAGGAGGCACGGACGAGCATGCAGAGAGAGAGTAGGACTCTCTAACAGGTACGATTCGCCTCAGTCGGAGGTCGTGGAGGTTGCCGGAGCGGCGATGTGCGCCAGCGGTGCCAGTTCCGACGTTGGAATCCAGATTTCCGGCCCCGGAGGCGACGACAAGAGCGGCATTGTCGATCAGACCGGAGACGATGTCCATGGCGGGTTGGATTATTATACCTACTGTTAGCTACCTCGAATAGCCAGCCCCGACGTTCGCGCTTGGAACGCCGGGGCTTTTTTTCTTGTCTCGGATGCCCTGCAGCTCGCCTCAATGACTGTGGATGCAGCAGAACAAACCCCATGCGCCAGGTGCGGTCCTTTGCCCCCCATCGCCCTCAACCCGAGCTGGGCGCATTGTCTCCGCACACAACCGCCGTGCTATGCGTCACCCGGGTGCCTCAGCACCTCTCCCAGATGCCGTACCTCTCGCCCAATCCTCCCATGGTTCACCACGGCACCACGGACGAGACGATATGGGTAGAAGAGGGGAATCAGCCAGCGGTGGCGATCGAGGACCGGCCGCTCGGCGAGGAGGCGGCTGACGGGCGGAAAGAGCCTGTGCAGGACGTAGCTCGCAACGCTGCCCCGCACGTCATCCGCCCCCATGCGCCGCAGCTCGTTGTCGATGTAGTTCTGCTCGGTGCCATAGGTACCCGAGCCGACGAGATAGCCAAGGCCCCCTCTTAGGTTGGGGTCAAGCGCATCGAGCGAGGCTCCCACGTGGTGAGGGTCCGACAGCAGCAGATGGGCGAGCGTGCGCATGTCGGACTCAAAGCCATCCGCGCCGAGTGTGGCAAGCTCGCGTGTCGCGGCAGGGCGTTCGATGGAGTCCTGGAGCTCCCCATGGAGGAAGTTGAGCACGTACAGGTCGCTCAGGGTGCGAAGGCCGCATCCCCCAAGCCTGTAGTGCTTGAACATGTGAGCGACTACATAGACGTAGAGGTCGGTGGGCGTTAGGTCGCAGGCGCACCCTGGCCCGGTGGGCACGACGCGAGCCCACACGTCCGAGTAGTAGCCTCCCTCGCATCTGGCGGCTCCGGGGAAGAGCGACACATGCATCTCGAAGTTGGAGACGGGCTCCTTCGTGTAGACGTCCTCGTTGTCCGTCTCGTACATCTTCACCGTGAACCCAAGCCCGACCATGAGGCCACGTACGGCAGCGCGGGTGGCGGCATCGGGACATTCGAACAGTATGTCGTTGTCTGCCATCTGCCGCATGGCAGGATCGGGATAGAGGGCGGCAATCCTGGCCCCCTTGAGGACCACGTAGCGGATGCCCAGACCCTCGAGTCCGGCAAGCACGGCTTCCCGGTCGATCCCCATTAGTGCCTGGCGCAGGGAGGACTCGTCGTACTCCGCCTTCCACTCCGGCGCCGGGTCGCCAGCACGCATGAGCGCAGAGGCTGCGAGCGCGGCGACGGAATGCCTCCGGGCAAGCCGCAAGACCAATTCGTCCTCAGCGTCCGCAGCGAGCTCTGCCGATGGGGCGAGCCCGTTCAGCGCGCACCCCATGAGACCGAGCAGGCAGCACAGCGCCCGCTCGCCGCTCGACCCCTTCGCCTCTCGTCCGTCCATCCCAGCGACCATCATTCCTGGCCTCCCAGGTCAATCCTTCTGTCACACGCCGCCATTGTCGCGGGGCGGTGCGTCACCATGAGCAGCGTACGGTCACCCAAGCCGCGAAGGTTCTGGAGCAGCTCCGCCTCCGTCTGCGCATCCAGGGCGCTCGTCGCCTCGTCGAGCACGATCACGGGGTGTCCCGAACAGACGGCGCGCGCAATCGCCAGCCGTTGGGACTGCCCGCCCGAGAGGCCCGAGCCCCTCTCGCCCAGCATCGTGTCAAGGCCCAGGGGCAGTTCGCGGACGAAGCCGTCCGCACAGGCGATGCGCAGGGAGTCCCAGACGCGCCGGTCGTCCACACGGTCATCCGGGCTCCCAAAGGCAACCACGTCGCGCACGGTGCCAGACATGAGGACGTCGTCCTGTGGGACATAGGCAAACAGCCCGCGCCACCGCGTCCCATACGCAAGCTCGCGGGAATCCCGCAGCACGAGCGTTCTGGTCCCCTCGGCGGGCTCATAGACGCCCATGAGGAGCTTGATGAGGGTGCTTTTGCCGCAGCCCGACCGACCGGTGAGCGCCAGCGCCTCGCCACGCCTGAGTTCAAACGTGGGGTATCTGAGCGTCTGCCCCGCATCCGCGCTGCGCCCATACGAGAACGTGACGTCTGAGAGGCGGATGGCTCGAAGCTGACTTTGGTAGAGCTTCCGGACCTCCCCCTGCGACACCCCCTCGTCCTCGAACGCCAAGGGCCAGCCTAGGGGCTCCATAAGCCGCTCTGCGGAGGCGAGCATGGCATAGTAGCGCGGCAGAAAGCCAGATAGGTTGGCGAAGGGACCCTGGACCTGGGAAACCAGCTGCGCGACCACGACGAGGGTCCCGTAGCTCATGGTGCCGTGCATGAGACGCCAGCCGCAGTAGCACACCCCCAGGACGTACGCCCCGTCCATTGCCGCCGCAAACCCGGTGTTGCAGAGGTTGGAGAAGTTGTTGCGGTCGAGTCGCGCCTGACGGTAGTCCGCCATTCTCGCATCCGCCTCCGCCTGCACCGTCTTCTCCCGCGCAAACGAGTGGACGACGAGCAGTCCCTGCAGGCACTCGAGCACATACGACTGGAGCCTCCCCCCAGCCTCCTGCCTGGCGCGGTGGAGCCTCTTCATCTGCTTGCGAAACAGCGTCGCAAGAGCGCCGAGAAGGACTCCCCCGCCGATGAGCAGGGGCCCTGACTCGGGAATGATCGCGACGAGCATCACGATGGCACCGACGAGCCGCACGGACATTCCCACCACGCCGGGCAGGATGTTGGTCACCCCGTTGGCGACGGTCTGCGCATCGGAACCCATGCGGTTTGTCCACTCGCCGCTGTGCAGCGAGCTCACGTACTCGAGGTCACGCTCGCAGATCGAGGCGAACGCCTGGGCCCTGAACCGGTTCTCGAGGAGCGAGTTCGCCCACTCCGCAAGCCACCGAACGAACGACGAGAGGGATATCTGAACGATGATCACAACCGAGAGAAGGGCCACCACCCGCCAGAAACCCGGTCCGTCCAGCGCGACGGCGCGATCGATCACCTGACCAAACATCCACGCGACACCAAGGCCCAACAGCGACTGCCCCACCGAGGCGGCGACCATCCACCACACACAGCGAAAGTCCCTGCCGCTGATGCGGACGATCCATCGAAGGGTCGCCTTGTCCCCTCCCGGCGAGTCTATTGCAGAGCTCCCCCGAATGGGGGCGACGCCACTCTCCCCCCGCACGCGCGCCTCGTCCCTCTTGCCATTTGAGGTCGACGTTCTCAGACCACCCGCCCATCTCATCTGAGACCCGCCCTCCGCAGGAGCGACCCACCCAGATGGCGCATGCGTCGGTAGGCGCCCACCAGTCGGATGCGCAGCCCCCAAGGTCGGCAGTAAAGGGCGACATAGGCGCGATACGCCCCTGCCTCCAGCGCGTTCGCCTCACCACCATCGCGGTACAGCCCCACGAGCCTCCCGAGCACCCAATTGGGTTGGACTAGCTCGGTGCTGACGCAGTTGTCGCCCAGCGTCACAATCGCCCCGTCCCCCATGCGGACCACACGATGCAGGATGTACGAGCCTCTCGGGCTGCCAGGCATCTCGAAGAGCACGACATCCATGGGGCGCAGACGCGACAGGTCGCAGGGGGCAACCTGAATAACGTCAATGCCCTCCCGAATCAGAGGAAGCATGCTCACCCCCTCCGCCGTGCCAAGGTAGACTCCGTAATCGGCAAGGACGGAACGTATGGAGCTAAAAATGGGCGCACCTTCCCGCTCGGCACCATCACCACGCACGTCAGTTCCTACGCATCGAGGAATCTCGAGACCTGGGCGAGGAATGCGTCAACATCCTTGCTGGCACGCGCCCCGTCCACCCCATAGCGCCGCTCCAAAGCCTGCGACAGCTCCTCGGCGGTCATGTCTTGCCCCAGAAGCCCCCACAGGTAGGCGCCTGTGTCGTTGAGGCGAACGAAGCCGTGGAACGACCGCGTCTCCTCTCCCACGGGCACAACCAGATGCTGGTCTCCCACGTCACGCAGCAGATAGTTATGCTTGACCCTCATCGTCCCAATCTTCCCTTCCGCTCAGCGTCTTGTACGAAAGCCTCGCCGCCTCGTCCGACACGTTGCAGGCGAGCAGGTAGCAGGGGACCTCTGCCATGAGCCTGTCTATCAGGGAGAGCTGGCGCTCCACCCGGCTCACGTCCCGTGCGGGGTCGATCTGCGACACGATCCGATCGGTGACCTCGCGCTTGGTGAGGGGGCGGATTGCGTTGCGGTCTCCGCGCTCGATAAAGCACAACCCGCCCAGCGGCACGTCGACGCGCGTCTGCCAGCCCTCCTTGCCCGCCCACGGCGAGGCACAGGCACGCCAACCATCGTCGAGGCGACGGAGGAACGGCTTGTCTCCGTTCACGATCACCGCCCTGTCACCAAAATGGCGCTTCCAGAGGGAGACGTGCGTGCTCTTGCCCGTGCCGCTCGGCGCCGAGAACGCATATGCACGACCGTCCACGGCAACCACGGCAGCATGCAGCAGCAGGCAGTCATAGTCGAGCAGCCCGGCGGCGGCATTGTGCATGATCTGGTCAAGGCACAGCTCCGCATCACCAATCCATGGAATCAACTCGCGAAGGTATTCCGCATAGCCGGGGTCGTCGCCAGGCGTCACCATGAAGAGGGGTGCCTCGTCGCTCCGATACGCCCCAAAGACGCGCAGGGCAATCCCCTCGAACGAAGCGGGCACACGCACCTCGAACGGGACCCCGGCAATGCTGATCACCATTGCTCGACGCCGAGCGTCCCTCGCGTCGCGCCCTGCATAATCCGCAGCCCCGGGCATGACAATTCCCACCTTCGTCTATGTGCAGCACATCCCGCCAGCACCCTCTTGCGCACCCACAGCCACGTGAGGCGTCCCTTGGGAGCGTGACCCTCCTGAACCAAGAACTGACATTACGGCTGCGGAACGCCACCAACCTAGGGCATGGCACCTAAACCGATGGCTAGGTTGACCCTATTCGCAGAGAAGGTCAAGGCATTCGCACGATGTACAAGGCTAACGACTCCTGCCCAGGCAACACGTCGCCAGCCCCCCTTGGGCTCCAGTCCAGCGGAGAGGGGACCAATCGTCGGCAGGCAGGCCGCCCACCGCTGGCAGTGGCCGGTACGAAACGCAGATTCGGGACGGGCGTCCTGACAGCGCACGAGGGGCTTCTGCCGCCATGGCTTGAAGGTTGATGCAAAACGAGGGTGGCGCCGATGCGGAAGGTGCCCCGAGCCCGCCCATGTGGGCTCGGGGTTGTTGCCTCGGGACGTCCAGGCCAGCACTTACAGGTCCTGCAGCGCGTACACGTCCAGCGGCCCCCTCCTGAGTGCCGCTATCGCCTGGATGAGCGCCGTGGCCCCCGACATGGTCGTGGCCATGTCGATGCCTCGGTTGACGGCGGCACTCCTGATGAGGATCCCGTCTCCCCTCGTGCTGCCACCCTTGGGAGTGTTGATCATGAAAGCGATCTGACCGGCGGTCATCATGTCGAGGACGTTGGGTCTTCCCTCGCGTATGGGCCTGACGACCTGGCACGGGATTCCCGCCGCACGAAGCGTCTTGGCCGTTCCCGGCGTCGCCACCAGGTCGTACCCCAGGTTGGAGAGCGAGAGGGCCACTGGCGCGATGGAGCGCTTGTCGGCGTCGCAGACCGACACGAAGACGGTCCCCTCCATGGGGATGCGATACGAGATTGCCTCGCGGGTCTTGGCATATGCCTTGGGGAAGGTCGTGTCGATGCCCATGACCTCGCCCGTCGACTTCATCTCGGGACCCACGGTGACGTCCGCCCCCGGGAAGCGGCTCCAGGGCATGACCGCCTCCTTCACGGCGTAGTAATCCACCTCGCGGTCCTCGGGCGGCAGGCACAGATCGGCGATCTTCTCCCCCGCCATGATGCGCGCCGCCATGCGAGCCAGGGACACGCCCGTTGCCTTGGACGAGAACGGCACGGTCCTGCTCGCGCGCGGGTTGAGCTCGATGACGAAGACCTGCTCGTCCCTCACGGCAAACTGTATGTTGAGCAGCCCCTTGATGTGGCAGGCGAGTGCGAGCCGACGCGTGATATCGCGGATGCGTCCCACGATGGCGTCCGAGAGGGAGAAGGGCGGCCAGCAGCACGCCGAGTCGCCGGAGTGCACCCCGCACTCCTCGATGTGCTCCAGCACGGATCCCACGTAGCACTCGCTACCGTCGCAGAGGGCATCCACGTCCAGCTCGATGGCGTCCTCGAGGAACGAGTCGAGGTAGACGGGGTGGTCGGGCGAGACGCGCGTGGCCGCGGACATGTACTTGGCCAGGCCCTCGTCGTCGTACACGATCGCCATGCCCCTGCCCCCCAGCACGTAGCTGGGACGCACGATCAGCGGGTAGCCAACGCGACGGGCCACGGCACGGGCGTCCTCGACCGTCTCGGCCGTGGACGAGGGCGGGTACGCCACCCCCAGCCGGTCGAGCAGGCTGGCAAAGCGGTCGCGGTCCTCGGCGAGGTCGATGGCGTCAGGCTGCGTCCCCATGATGGGCACCCCCGCGTCGCGAAGCCTGCCGGCGAGGTTGATGGGGGTCTGACCGCCCAGCGTCACGATGACGCCCACGGGCCGCTCGACCTCGATCACGTTCATGACGTCCTCGAAGGTCAGGGGCTCGAAGTACAGGCGGTCGGAGGTGTCGTAGTCGGTGGAGACGGTCTCGGGGTTGCAGTTGACCATGACCGTCTCGTACCCCTTGGCCTCAAGCGCGTAGGCGGCGTGCACGCAGCAGTAGTCGAACTCGATGCCCTGGCCAATGCGGTTTGGCCCGGCGGAGAGGATCACCACGCGCGGCTTGTCCGCCTGCCTGAACTCGGTGGCGTCGCCGCGCTCGTAGGCGAGGTAGTGGTAGCTCGTCCTTGCGGCGAACTCGCCAGCGCAGGTGTCCACGGTCTTGACGAGGGGCCGCACACCCACCACCTCGCGCACGGCGCGCACCACGTCCTCGCGCGAGCCCGTGAGCCAGGCGATCTGGGCATCCGAGAAGCCCATCTGCTTGGCGGCGAGCATGTGGTCGTGATCCAGGCCCGAGAGCCCCAACCGCCTGATCGAACCCTCGGCGGCGACGATGTCGGCGATGCGCGAGAGGAACCAGGGGTCTATGTGCGTGAGCTCGTGCACCCGCCCCACGCCCCATCCGCGTCGAAGCGCCTCTGCCACGTATAGGATGCGTTCGGGGGTTGGTGTGGCAACGCGCTGCTCAAAGTGCTCCTCGTCAAAGTCGTCGTTGCCGTCCGCCCCCAGTCCGGCATGGCCCCTCTCCAGGGAGCGAAGCGCCTTCTGCAGGGCCTCCTCAAAGGTGGCCCCCATGGCCATGACCTCGCCCACCGCCTTCATGCGGGTGGTGAGGGTAGTGTCCGTGCCCTCGAACTTCTCGAACGCGAACCGTGGGATCTTGACCACGCAGTAGTCGATGGAGGGCTCGAAGCAGGCGGGGGTCGCCTGGGTGATGTCGTTGGTTATCTCGTCCAGGGTGTAGCCCACGGAGAGGAGCGCCGCCTCCTTGGCGATGGGGAAGCCCGTGGCCTTGGACGCGAGCGCAGAGGAGCGCGACACGCGCGGGTTCATCTCGATCACGATGACGCGGCCGTCGCTCGGGTTGACCGCAAACTGCACGTTGGAGCCGCCGCAGGCCACCCCCACGCGCTCGAGCACCGCGAGGGAGTAGTCGCGCAGCCGCTGCATCTCGCGGTCGCTGAGCGTCTGGCACGGTGCCACCGTGATGGAGTCGCCCGTGTGCACGCCCATGGGGTCAAGGTTCTCGATGGAGCACACCACGATCCCGTTGCCGGCGGAGTCGCGCATGACCTCCATCTCTATCTCCTTCCACCCCTCCAGGCTCTGCTCGACCAGGACCTCCGAGTTGGCGGAGAGGGCCAGGCCCTCGCGGGCAATGCGTACCAGGTCGTCGTGGGTGTAGGCCATGCCGCCGCCGGCACCGCCCAGCGTGAACGCCGGTCGCACCACCACGGGGTAGCCAATCTGGTCCGCGATGCGCTCGCACTCGTCCAGCGTGTGGGCCGTCCCGGAACGGGCGACCTCGAGGCCGATGTCGCGCATGGCCCGGGCAAAGAGCTCGCGGTCCTCTCCCGTGCGGATGGACTCGATGTCGCAGCCAATGACCTCCACCCCGCACTCCTCGAGCACGCCGCTCTCCGCCAGGGCGACGGCACAGTTGAGGGCCGTCTGTCCGCCCATGTTAGGGAGAAGGGCGTCGGGCCTCTCCTTGCGGATCACCTTGGCGACCGACTCCGGCGTGATGGGCTCCACGTAGGTGCGGTCGGCGGTCTGGGGGTCGGTCATGATGGTCGCGGGATTGGAGTTGACCAGGACCACCTGATAGCCGTGCTCGCGCAGCGCCTTGCACGCCTGCGTGCCCGAGTAGTCAAACTCGCAGGCCTGACCTATGACGATGGGGCCGGAGCCGATGATGAGGATCTTCTTAATGTCGTCGCGCCTGGGCATCTAGCGGCACCTTCCCTCTCGCACGTCGATGGCAAGGTAGTCATCGCGGCCGTCCATCAGGCGCGCGAACGACTCGAACAGGTACGCCGAGTCGTTTGGCCCCGGCCGCGCCTCGGGGTGGTACTGCACCGCGAAGGCGGGTACATCCAGGAACTGCAGGCCCTCGGGGGTCCCGTCGTTGAGGTTGACGTGCGTCAGGCGGATGCGCCCGTAGCGCTCGTTGCGCACCACGGGGGCGATGCGCGCGCGGCTCCAGGCGCGCAGGTCGCCGTCTGCCGGGTGCTCCGCCACGCCACCGGAGAGCTCGGGCACCAGGCGCCCGAGGCTGGGGAACACCACACCGTAGTTGTGGTTCTGGGCGGTGACCTCAACCCGTCCCGTGAGGAGGTTCATCACCGGCTCGTTGCCGCCATGGTGCCCGTACGGCAACTTCTGTATTGAGCCGCCCGCTGCGAGGGCGATCATCTGGTTTCCCAGGCAGATGCCAAAGACGGGAAGCTTGCCGAGCACGGTGCGCACGGCGTCGGGAACGTGGGGAACTGACGTGGGGTCACCGGGCCCATTGGAGAAGAACACCCCGTCGGGATGCAGTGCGAGGACGTCCTCGGCGGGCGTGTCCCAGGGGACGACCGTCACCTCACATCCCGCCTGGGCCAGGTGCTCGACTATGCCCTCCTTCATCCCGCAGTCGTAGGCGACCACGTGGTGGCGTTCCTCTCCCCTGGCGTGGACCACGCGTGGCCCGTCGCACGAGACGTCCGCCACATAGTTGTGGTCGCCGATGCCGGCGGACGAGCGCACGCGGGAAAGAAGGCTCTTGGGGTCGAGGTCGACGGTCGAGATCGCCGCCCGCATGGCGCCCGCCTCCCGAATGCGCAGGGTGAGGGCCCGGGTGTCCACGTCCTCTATCCCCACGACGCCGCTTTGGGCGAGGTAGTCGGGCAGGCTCTGCACGCACTGCCAGTTGCTGGGGGTGCGGCACACGTCATGCGCCACGACGCCCCTCAGACGGGGACGCTCGGACTGGGCATCCGTCGACGTGATGCCGTAGTTGCCCAGCTGGGGATAGGTGAAGGTCACGATCTGCCCCGCATACGAGGGGTCGGTCACAATCTCTTGGTATCCCACCATGGACGTGTTGAAGACGATTTCGCCAAAGGCCTCGCCCGGGGCCCCAAACCCACGCCCGCGAAGGACGGTCCCGTCCTCCAGCGCGATGAGGGCCTCCCGGCAGCCCTCCGTGTTGACCAACAGGTTCACTGCACCACCCGCCTTTCCGCGCCCTCGCCGTCCACGGTCCAAAAAAGGGGAGCCCCGCGCCCAGGGCGCGTGCTCCCGAGAGGCCGGACCAGTGCCCGACGACAAGCGCTATGCAAGCCTTCTCGGTATCTCGTACCGCGTTAAAGGTCTGGGCAAGTATATGGGTTTCGCATTACGAATGGCTACAAATAAACGGATCTGCAACATTTGCACACCAGACGTATCGTTTTTGCATATTAATGTCAGTTTGTTCGATATTTGAGCGCCACTGGAGGAGACGGGCGGGCCCCATCGCGTTGGCTTCCCAACAGGTTGGATCCCACCAACCCCGACGCCGTGATGGTCGACTCGCAGGTAATCGCCAACGCACCCGTTCGCCTCCTGGTCGCGGGCATGGGAGACGCGCTGGGCACCTACTTCGAGGGCCGCGCGTCCCTGCGCACCGAGTCGCCCAGCCTCGAGGCACTGGCATCACCCGCGCGGGCCTGGCGCTGGCAAAGCTCTGCTACGAGACCCTGCGCAACCCGAGTAATAGTGCGACACGGGCTCCAGCCCGCAACAGCAGGGGCGGGGCGCTCCCAATCGGGACGCCCCGCCCCTCTCGCGTGCAGATGACTTGCGGACGGCACGCGCGCGGGTCTCCCCTGCCCGGACCTACTCCGGCAGCTCGCACACGTCCTCAAAGTGGAGCCGCGCCGCATAGGGGACAAGGCGGGGATCAGACAGGCACTCCTGGGCGTCCTCCGCATCGTGCCAGTAGTGCATGGGAAACACGTCGCGCGCACCCACGACGTCCATGTACGCCGCAATGCCGGCAACGGGGTCCTCGAGCCTTGGGTCCAGGGGCACGAACGCGGCGTCGACGTCGGCATTGGCGATGCGCTCCAGCTCGCCGCGGAAGAACCTCTCCGATGCCTCGTTCTGCGCCTTGGGACGGTTCCACCACCAAACGTTGAGGTCGCCCGAGAAGTAGACCGTCCTGCCGCACGCGCGCACCAAAAAGGCCACGCCCTCGTCGTTGGACTCGAGCGTCCGGACCTCCATCGTACCTGCATCGGTTCCGAGGTCTATGCAATAGTCGCCTTCCGGCTCGACCGGCAGCACGTCCCTGCCCTGCGGCGCCTGCTCCGCCACCGCGCGATCCACCACGTAGCGGACATCGGAAAACGAGTTGGGCAGCCTCCAAATGCAGCGCCCGTAGTGGTCCGAGTGCTCGTGTGAGACGAACACCACGAGCGGGACGTCCCTCCTCAGCGGTGGCAGCTCCCCGGTGTACCAATCAAACAGCAGGTTGCAGCCCTTGAGCTCAACCGCGAAGCCGCTGTGGTATATGTGCGTGACCCGCATGGGTCCTCCCTCCGTCGTATCCCAGACAACATACGCCATCGAGGCAGCGCGTGGGGCGAGACCAAAGACCCTGCAGTCCAATCCGAGTCGAGTTCGTTACCAGCCAAATTCCCATTCGTTTGATGGGATTTAAGTACTATACAATGGTGCGCAGCATGTTGGATCACTTGGCTTTTGGGGGAATTCATACGGACACCAGGGACAACAGCGTCGCGGGCGCGACGCGCGACACGAGCCATTTCAGCAAGTCGATCGACCGCAGGGGATTCCTTGGCCTGATGGCGGCTGGGGCGGTTCTCACCCCGCTGTTCCTCACGGGGTGCGGATCCAGTAACGGTGCCTCCGCCACCTCCGCGGGCACCGGGACGGCAGACTCCTCCGACTCCTCCGCCGGCGGCGCACTCTCGGGCCAGAAGCTCACCTTTGTGGGTGACGACGCCTTTGCGCCCTACCGCTACATCGACGAGACGGGCGGCTCCCAAAAGGTCGTTGGCCTGGACATCGCGGTGGCGGACGAGATGGCAAAGCGCCTTGGCTTCTCCTACGAGTTCGAGGCGCAGAAGTTTGCCGCAACCCTGGCCTCGGTTCAGGGTAACGACAAGGACTTCACCATGGCCATGTCGTCCAACGAGGAGCGTGAGAAGACCTACGACTTCACCCGCGGATACTACCAGCCGCTTGTGGGCGTGCTGACGCAGGGGGACAAGGTCACGAGCGTCGACGGGCTTAAGGGCAAGAGCATCGCCTGCACCACGGGCACCGTCCAGAACAAGTTCGTGACCTCGGTGCTGCCTAACGCGGACGTCCACACCTACGACGACGGCAACCAGTGCCTGCAGGAGGTCCTTGCCGGACGCATCGACGCCTACGTGTGCGACGGCGCCGAGGGCGTGTCCATGCAGAAGGCCAACGACAAGCTGACCCTGGGCCTTCTCGACCGCAGCGAGACCAGCGACTACGTGGGCGTCTATCGCGTCATGGCGGTCAAGGGCGCCTCGTTCATCCCGGCGTTCGACGAGTGCATTGGCCAGATGCTGGAGGACGGCACCATCGACAAGTTCATTGGCAAGTATGTGGGCAAGGACTTCGAGTGGGGCGACGACACCTCCGCGGCGGGTAGCTCCACCGTGGGCGACGCCGCGGACAGCAGCGCCCAGTAGCCGGCGGAGATGGACTTTTCGGTCGTAGTCCCCTATGAGTCGCTGTTCTGGAGCGGCCTCCTCGTCACCCTCGAGGTGACGGGGGCCGCCCTGGTGCTCGCGTTTGCCCTGGGGGCGGTCATCGCCGTGCTCAAGGTGCTCCCATGTCGGCCGTTGCGCGCGGTTCTGGACTTCTACACCTCGATTTTTCGCGGCGTCCCCCTGATCGTGCTCCTGTTCATCGCCTACTTCGCCACGCCACAGCTCACGGGATACAAGATCTCGATGTTTACCGCCTCGGTGCTCACGCTGGGGCTCAACGGGTCGGCAACGGTGTCCGAGACGCTCCGCGGCGGCATCGAGGGCGTGGACCGCGGGCAGTACGATGCCGCGCGCGCCCTGGGGCTCTCGTATACCACGATGATGGCCCGTATCATCATCCCCCAGGCGCTCCGCTCGGTGGTGCCCGCCCTGATGAACGAGGTCATCACGGTGCTCAAGAGCTCCTCGCTCGTGGCGACCATCGGCCTCATGGACATGATGCGCGCCGCCCAGAGCGTGCAGGCCCTGACCTATCGCGCCTTCGAGCCGTTCCTCGTGGTGGCGGTGGTCTACTACCTCATCGTTATGGCCCTGGTGGCGGTCGGCAAGCGCCTGGAGCGGCGGCTCCGCGAGTCGTAGCAACGCACCTCTCCCCTTCTGGCGCCACGCCTCTGGCGTGCCCCCCGTGGTGTCACACCGTGGGCACGAAGCCTCGCGCCTTCCGTCCGGGGCGCTTGTTAGAATGGGAAGCCGTCAATCGGAAGGGCGCCCATGAACTACTCCAACATCAAGTACTGCGACATCGCGAACGGCGTGGGCGTGCGCACCACGCTATTTGTGTCTGGATGCAGGCGGCACTGCCCGTTCTGCTTCAACCAGATTGCCGCCGACTTTGCGGCGGGAGAGCCCTTCACGCCGCAGGTAGAGAAGCAGCTGCTCCAGAGCCTGGACCACCCCTATGTGGACGGGCTCAGCGTGCTGGGCGGCGAGCCCATGGAGCGCGAGAATCAGGGACCGCTGGCAAACTTCCTGGAGCGTGTGCACGAGCGCTTTCCCGAGAAGAACGTGTGGCTGTACTCCGGCTTCACATGGGAGGAGCTGAGGGGCGAGGTGCCGGTCGAGGCACCCTACACCACCTCCCCCGTCACCGAGGCGACCCCACGCATCCTCTCGTGTCTCGACGTTCTGGTGGACGGCCCGTTCATCGAAGGCGAGAAGGACATCACCCTGCGCTTCAGGGGCTCGGCAAACCAGCGCCTGATCGACGTCCCGGCATCGCTTCAGGCGGGCGAGGTCGTACTCTGGCGCGACGACCCCGTGTTCGAGTCCCACACCATGGAGTAACGCGGCAATCAGCGGATAGTGCTTCTCCCCTCCTCAGGCATCGGAGACCTTGCTTACATAGATGCGAGGACCCGCTGTTCACACAGCTGGTGAGCATCCACATAGGGGCTCAAAGAAGAGAGACGTTTGACGGGGGGTATCACGGCGGCACGTCCTCGGGAAGCGGACCCCTTCTGATTCCCGATGGTTGCAAACGGCTCGCGTGCGTGCTCACGCGAGCGAGTTCCTGCCAAACCGACTCAGTTTCCAACCAAATTGGCGGCAAACGCCTCGCGTGTGCACTCATGCGGGCGTTTCCCCCGCCGATGGCGCAGCGCCACTCCCCGCCCACCGAAGGGAGATCCAAAGAGTCAAAGAATGTGAGGCGATGCCGCCGAGGGGGGCAGAGCCTGGCCCGCTCCCGTCCAAGTGGGACCACCGCGACGACGTCGTCCCCGCCACCGCCCACTCCCGGGGCCTCGGCCAGTGGCCCGGCGGCGGGGCACCAGTGCGCGGCACGCCCCATGGGATCCGGGCCCGTAAGGATTGGCGCGTTTAACACCCCCTAAACGCGCGGAATCTTATGAGACTCGGAGTCCCATAAGGATCGGCGCGTTTAGCGCCTCCCTAAGCGCGTCAACCTTTACGAGGCTGCCTCCGCGTGCCCGCAGCGAGGGACTGGGGTCGGCAAGGGGGCCGGGCATCGCGGAAGCCAGACGCCGTCGCCGAATACCCAAGGGGAGCACACCCCCTCCCCCGAGGTCGGTGCTTCTCGCTTTGCGTGCGTCTCTCCCCTTCTCTGGCTCTCGACAGTCGCCGGGCGGCCGAGTGCGAAGGTAGCATTAGGAATTCCGAGCACATGCGGGTCGAGAACTGTCGGTCAACGCCGGCCGAGCGGATTCCCTCGGAACAGCCGTGGCGAGTGCCAGTCCCGCAAAATGGGCCGAGGCTGCATGCCTCGGCCCAAGATGACAACTGCCTGAGACCCGCACCGCGACGGTAGGTTCGCTACCCCCCTGCGGATGGCTCGCGCCCCCTAGGCGACGATGGGCTCGGTGCCCTCCTGCGGATAGTCCGCGAGGTGGTAGGCATGAACCGTCTGGTCGTCGTAGGTGTTGAAGTAGTAGGAGTTGGTGCGGCTGGAGAAGCAACCGGTGTACACCGTCTTCTCGAAGGCACCGTCGCCCATGCGCGCGCAGCCGTCCACCATGGCAACCTGCTGCAGGGAGTGGAACATGCGGCTGACGTTGTCCTCCTCGGTATCCTGCGCCGGGTAGTTGGCGTTGACGTAGGCTGCGCGGACGAAGCGCGAGGTGGAATAGTAGTCACCGGGGAGGCCACGCTGGCACGAGCCGCTGCCAAACGGCTTGAGCGGGGTACCCATGGAGCCCTCGCCCTCGGGGAAGTCGCTGCTGACGTTGATGTAGTTGCGCAGGTTCTCGGTGTGCCAGCCAAAGCCGGGCTGGTTCGCCAGAACGTCCACATCGTCGTGGAACACGTGCATGCCATCCTCGCGATACTCGACCACGATGGAGCGCTGCTCGTCTCCAATGATCCAGTGCAGGAGCGAGGTGGGATACTTGTCGGTCACGGGGCGGTCGACAACGGCAACGTTGTCAAGGGCGTCCTCGACCTCGTTGATGTCGGAGAAGTTGGCGCACACCCACAGCGGGAACTCCCAGGACGAGACGTTGGTCTTGCCGTCGACCGCGTCCTTCTCGTACACCGCGTAGCCCGGGAAGTTGAGTCCGGCGACGGCGAGACCGCACTCGTTGCCGCAGTCAAAGTAGAGGGGCTGGCCCTCCTCCACGATGCCCATGCCGATGATGGCGTGCTTGACCTCGGGGGTCACTCCAAACGGGGAGGCCGGCTTGAAGCCCCTAGGGGTCACCACGACCCTCTCGCCGTACCCGCAGCTCCAATCGAGGTTCCTGCCCAGGTACATGTGACCGCTCTTGTCGTTAAAGCGAATGCTCGTGCACACGATGTCCCCCTTTGGACGAGGCTGGGTCGCCCTTGCGACCCCATCCTTGGATGTTCGTACCCAACAAAAGGGGAGACACGCGCCCATTCATCGGAAGTGCGCCGCTTGGACGGAATGCTCGGCGAGCGGGACACTTACCACTGGTAGCCACCATACGAGTCAAAGAGCCTCTTGAATGCCGGGAGCGAGGTGGAGAGGGTCTCGTCGCTGCACGCGTACGAAATCCTTGCCCAGCCTGAGCACCCGAAGTCGGTCGACTCGACCAGAAACAGGTGCTGCTCCGCCGCGGCACGCCTGCAGAAGCCATGGTCATCCTCCTCCAGGCACTTGAGCCACAGGTAGAACGCGCCCTGCGGCCGTACGACCTCATAGCCGATATCGCTCAGCCCCTCGTAGATGATCTTGCGCTTGCGCTCGTACTCTTCCACCGGCGCGGGCAGGTCCACGCAGCGCTCGATGACGCGGGTGAACAGGCTGTTGGTGATGGTATTGACCGCACGCTGCGCACCGAGGAGGGCATCGTACACCATGGAGTGGTTGGTGACCGTGGGCGGCACCAGCGCGTAACCCACGCGCTCGCCGGGGAGCGAGAGCGACTTGGACCACGAGTAGCACACGATGGTGTTCTCGTAGCAGTCAGCGACCCAGGGGTTCTGGGCGCCGTCGTAGCAGATCTCGCGATACGGCTCGTCGGACAGCAGGTAGATGGTCTTCTGGTAGCGCTTGGAGGCCTCGCGCAGGACGTCTCCCAGTGCGCGGAGGCTCTCCTCCGAATACACGGCGCCAGTGGGGTTGTTGGGCGTGTTCACGATCACCATGCGCGTGCAGGGGGTGATTGCCTTCTTGATTGCGTCGATGTCCAGCTGAAACGTCTCCGGCTCCGAGGGAACCTCGATGCACTTGCACTTCCAGGCCTGGATGTACATGCGGTACTCCGGGAAGTACGGGGTGATGACAATGATGTCCTCCCCCGCGGTCGTGAGCGCGCAGATGGTTGCCGTGATTGCTCCGGCACACCCCCCCCGTCATCACCACGTCGCCCATGGAGTAGTTGGTGGAGAAGCGCTCGTTGAGGTTCTTGGCGACCGCCGCCCTGGTGGCTGGCCACCCGTTGTTGGGGGGATACCCGTGGAGGTCGATGGGGGCGTACTGGCCCAGGACCTCTCGTATTGTCTCGTTGACCTTGGGCGGCGCGGGAACATACGGATTGCCGATCGAGAAGTCCCAGAAGTCGGTGCGTCCCTGCTCGCGCAGCGCGCAGGTCTCCTCGAAGACCGTCCTGATGGCGGACTTCCCCGCACCAAACTCGTACATCAGAGAATCGACACCGTCTGCCACCGCTCGCTCCTCTCGACGACGGAGGCTCCATCGCCTCTCGCACCGCCGATTCTCCGCCCGGACGGTTACGGGAGTGATTCGGGATGTTGTGCGGCGTGAAACGGGAGTGTGTGCATTTGTGTTTCGCGAACATCCATCTTCTGATGTGTGCGGAAGCGTACATGCAGGGCAAACGCCGTCATGCGATGAGAATTCGCCTTAGTTGATGCATTTTATTTCCGTTTTAATCGTAAATTGGAATACAGGCAATTTTTGTTATCCTGTACCGGCCGCATTTGTAAGGCGTTTAGCTGGCAATATTCGGTGAGAAATCATATTGAAACATTACGCAGAAGTGGGTATATTACTCATTGAAATCAGTTGTCACGTGATGTGAGAGGAGCGTCTATGGTTACGTCTGCCGCCGTATCTAGTCCCCTGTTCGTCTGGAGTGTCTTCCTAGGGTTCGCACTCATGCTCGCCGCCTTCATCGGCGTCGTCGCACTCATCGTGGGCGTCGCTCACAAGGTGACCGGAAACCGCGGGCCGTCTGACAACATCATCACCTGCCCCACGGAGTTAAAGCCAAGGATGTAGCAGCCGCCCCAGGCGGCGCGTCCGTTCGTTGGGGGCATCACACACGAGGCCGGCCGTCAGGGATGACGACCGGCCTCGCTTTGTCTCTTGAGACGTGACTGCCAGCGGGATGGGATGGGAGAAAGAATCCCCACTCCTCTCCCCTACCCCTTAGTGGTGGAACAGCCTCATCCCCGTAAACGCCATGACCATGCCGTACTTGTCGGCGGTCTCGATCACATTGTCGTCGCGGATAGAGCCACCCGGCTCGGCGATGTAGCTGACGCCAGACTTGTGCGCGCGCTCCACGTTGTCACCAAAGGGGAAGAAGGCGTCGGAGCCCAGCGCCACGCCCGTCTGGGTGGCGATCCAGGCTTTCTTCTCGTCCATGGTCAGAACCTCGGGACGCTCCTTGAACCACTTCTGCCACTCGCCGTCGCGCAGCACGTCGTCGTGCTCCTCCGAGATGTAGACGTCAATGGCGTTGTCACGGTTTGCGCGACGGATGCCGTCCACGAAGGGCAGCGAGAGCACCTTGGGGTGCTGGCGCAGGAACCAGGTGTCGGCCTTGTTGCCGGCAAGTCTCGTGCAGTGGATGCGGCTCTGCTGGCCGGCGCCCACGCCGATGGTCTGGCCGCCCTTTGCGTAGGCGACGGAGTTGGACTGCGTGTACTTGAGGGCAATCAGCGCCACGATGAGGTCGCGCTTGGCGTCCTCCGGAAACACCTTGTTGCTGGTGACCACGTTCTTGAGCTGATCCTCGTCGATCTTGTAGAAGTTGTGCCCCTGCTCAAAGGTGATGCCAAAGACGTCCTTGCACTCCTTCTCGGCGGGGACATAGGTGGGGTCGATCTTCACCACGTTGTAGCGGCCGCCCTTCTTGGCAGAGAGGATCTGCAGCGCCTCCGGGGTGAAGTCGGGAGCGATGATGCCGTCCGAGACCTCGCCCTTGAGGTAGCGGGCCACGTCGGCGTCGCAGGTGTCGGAGAGCGCTGCCCAGTCGCCATAGGACGAGAGGCGGTCGGCGCCGCGAGCCCTGATGTAGGCGCAGGCGATGGGGCTGGGATCCTTGAGGTCGTCCTTCACGAAGTAGATCTGGCGGTCCACATCGGAGAGGGGCAGCCCCACCGCGGCCCCGGCGGGGCTCACGTGCTTGAAGGACGCCGCCGCGGGAAGGCCGGTCGCCTCCTTGAGCTCCTTCACCAGCTGCCAGGAGTTGAGCGCGTCCAGGAAGTTGATGTAGCCGGGCTTGCCGCTCAGGACCTCCACCGGAAGGTCCGACCCATCCTTCATGAAGATGCGCGCGGGCTTCTGATTGGGGTTGCAGCCATACTTGAGTTCGAGCGAGTTCATGCCAGTTCCTCTCCCTTGCCTAGTCGCCGAGGTTCTTGTTGTAGAGCTTCACCTTGCCCGCCACGTTGGCGTAGAGGCTCACCTTGTTGTCCTGGTTAAGGGCGGACCACACCTCGTCCGGATCGGGGACGGTCACCGGGATGGGCTCGCCGGCGAAGGAGGGAAGCGGGTTCCCGTCGCCCTGGTAGGTGCTGATGAAGTAGCCGCAGCCCTCGTCCGCGCCCTCGTATGCGAAGAACTCACGCAGGCAACGACCGTCCTGGCGCTTGAGGATGGAGAGCTCGAAGCTGCCGTCGGGGTGGATGATGGAGCTGATGCGGGGGGTGTAGTTGGGGGCGTCGGGCTCGTACACGCGCGCCATGCAACCATCGCGGAAGTCGCCGGCCTGCACGATGGTGTCGGTCTGGTCGCCATTGGTCACCACGAGGTCATCGCCCATGGTGCGAACGGGATGGTAGATGATGAGGCTGGGGTCCTCCAGCTTGCTGGGGTCGTGAGCCTGGGTCTGAATGCCGTCGTCCGTCGTGACAAACACACGGTTGCGGCTGTTGGAGCTGCGACCCATGATCCAGTAGTACACGCGCCCCGCGCCCACCACGATTCCGCGGCCCGGGTACGGGTTCTCCCTCAGTAGCTGTGCCAGATCCTGCATGCGAGCTCCCTTCGAAGCGATCCTTCGCACCAAGGGAACGACGCCACACGTGGACAGACGCCCCCTGCGGGTGCGACTTGCCCAGACGGTCGGCATGGTAGGTTACGTGCGCCGCTCCCCCGTGGTTGCCCACGATTCTCCGTCAGTCACAGCGCAGTTGGTCCACACGATTGTATCGTCCGGACACGCCAAGCTGGGGGAGAAGCGATATCGCCATAACGGGCGAGATGATTCCCCCTTGGCATCAAGCCCCGGTAGGGCTGCGGGAATGGGCTGACACGACAGTGAGAAAGCCCCTGCACTCGATTGGAAAGACGTACCTGTAGCTCGTCAAAGAGCACCTAAGAAGGAATTGGTAGGGAAGGGAGACACGATAGCGGCCCCCTAGCAGCAAGTCGCTCGCATGTGCATAAGGACGAGCTCTCGTGGTCCCATCTGCAACCCGCCCCCCGGGGTTGCGAGCCGTGCCACCCATTGAAGGAAATCGACGGTCTGAGGATGGAGAGGGGCGTTCTCTCACCCAGCCGGCCGCTCCTCACGCGGTCCGTACTCCCCATCCCCTTCCTTGAGCGCTTGTCGGCCAGGGGATGGCGCGAGGCTCCGGCCGAATCCCTTTCAGGCAAGCCGGGTGGCAAGAGACTCCAGGAGTGAGTGCACATATCGGGCTCCCGCTGACAGAGGGCCCGACGCCTGGGGCGCAATCCCAGTTGGAACCCAATCAAGCCTTGGACCATGGCGGCAGGCTCCCGAAGTGAGTACTCATATCGGGAGTCTCTTGCCATTAGGCCCCTCAATCGGATCCGATTGGCAGCAACCTCCTGATGTGAGTGCTCACGTCGGGAGGTTGCTGCCACGGGTCGGGAGGCCACCGCCTCGCGCAAGTCTCCCACCTGGGAGGATGCCGATGAGCCTAGCCCGTGCGGGCTCCCCTCCCGCGGGGAGGCACTCACATTGGGACTTAGCTGCCATAATTCGGACTTTGATGTTTAAGACAGGACCAGCCTGAGAGTCGTGGGGCCGGGGACGGTTCCGAGAGGGCGGTTGCGCCCCACTCGGGTTAGCAGCATGGGACAGCCGCAGGCGGAGGCGTCTCTCCTCCCCTTCTTTGACCTCCGCTCTTTGGGACCTACCGCCCGAGAACATGTAACGTTGCCGTCACCGTAGAGGTCTTGGTGAGAGGAGACAACCCCCGCTGCCTCTGGCTGGAGCAAAGCGACCTCAAGCCCTGCGCTGCCTCTGCCCGCCCCTTTCGGCGTTGGAGAGGAACAGCTGGTGCAACCCGCGGAGGGTGAGGGTCTCGTCCACCCTGACCTCGTGCGCGAGGAGCGCTGCAAGCTGTCCGGCATGGTCTCCCGTGAGGACGACGGGAGCCACCTGCCCCAGCTCGGAGAACACCCGGTCGACCAGTCCGTCCACGCGAGCGACCTCTCCCAGCACGACGCCCGACTGCATCGCCTCGCGCGTGGAGCGACCAATCGCGCGCTCGGGTGCACGAAGCTCGATCACGGGGAGACGAGCCGCCGCGCGGCTGAGGGCAGTCGCGCCAAGCGCCAGCCCGGGAGCGATGATCCCTCCGTCAAAGGCCCCCGCAGCATCCACAACCTCGACGTTCATGGTGGTCCCAAAGTCCACCACGACCACCGGCGACCCATAGGCCTCCCGGGCGGCGAGGACGTCCGCGATGCGGTCCGGCCCTACCTCCGAGGGATCCTTGTAACGCATGGGCAGTCCCGTGCGCAGGCCGGGGCCAACGAGCAGCGCCCGACCACCAGGGCACAGCGAGCGCAGGGCGTCCTCCCACGCGGCGCTGAGGCTGGGGACAACGCACGAGAGGATCGCACCCATGGGGACGGGAGTGCCAGCCGAGTGGCCACGCGCCTCTCCCCCGCCAAACGCGGGCAGGGTCATGCCACCGGCGACATCGCCGAGGAGACAGGAGAGGGCCTGCTGCGCCTGTATGCGGGCCTCGTCGGGAGTAAGCCGCTGCGGGGTAGTAACCTCCCAGGTCCCCAGGGGCTCCGCGAGGGCGTCGGCACCCGCGCCGAACAGGCCAAAGGACGTGCTGGTGTTCCCCACGTCCACGGCGAGCACCGCCGCGCCACCCGCGGACCGGACTTCTCCCTCTACCCCTCGGACCTCGTGCGCCATGCGTACCACTCCCTCTTGATGCCGTCGCTATACTGTACCAAGTCCGCCACCCATGTCCGGGGCGACGGACATCCGGTAACCCGACTCCTCGGCAGAGCTGCCACCCCAACGCCACACGGCAACGGTGCCAGCAGGCCACAGGGGGAGCGGATATACGAACAGGAGAAACACATGGACAACGGTACCAACCGCGCCTCGTGGCGCGGGCAGCTCACGCTGCGTGGGGTCATCATCGGCTGCGTGGGATGCATGATTATCACGGCCTCGTCGGCCTACACCGCCCTGAGGCTGGGGGCACTCCCCTGGCCCATCGTGTTTGCGGCGGTGGTCTCGCTCTTCTTCCTCAAGCTGCTGGGCAACGCCTCGCTCAACGAGGCGAACGTGACTCACACCATCATGTCCGCTGGCGCGATGGTGGCGGGTGGCCTTGCGTTCACGATCCCCGGCGCCTGGATGCTGGGATACGCCGACCAGGTGGGCTGGACCCAGATGCTCCTCGTGGCGCTGTGCGGCACGGTGCTCGGCCTGGCCTGCACGGCGGTCATCCACCGTCACTTCATCGTGGACTCCCAGCTGGAGTTCCCCATGGGCAATGCTGCTGCACAGACGCTGCGGGCGACGGAGGCCGGCGGCAGAACGGGCGCTCAGCTGTTTGGCTCCATGGGCATCGCGGGCGCCTACACCGTGTTGCGCGACGCCCTCGGCGTGCTCCCCACCATGCTCGCGTCGCTCCCCATCCCCGGCGTGACCTTTGGCATCTACAACTCGCCCATGATGCTCTCGGTGGGCTTTTTGGTGGGTGGCGCGGCGGTCGCCTGGTGGTTTGCCGGCGCGGCCTTTGCCAACTTTGGCCTGGTGGTCGCGGGCAGCGCCGCCGGGCTGTGGAGCGTCGAGGCCGCCCAGGGCATCGTGAAGAGCCTGGGCATGGGTCTGATGATGGGGGCCGGCATCGCCGTGGTGGCGCGCGACATCCTCCCCGAGGCGGCGGGCATCCTGCGCGGCATGCGCGGGGGTGACGCCAGCGGAGACGGGCAGGAGTCTCTGGTTTCGGGCAGCGTGAGGCTGGATGCCGGCATCCTGGGGCTCGCGACCGCGGCCGTGGCGGTTCTCGCCTGCGTGGGCCTGGGACTTGGCCCCGTCCCCGCCGTCGTGGTGGTGCTCCTCGCCTTTGTGACCACCGCCATGAGCGCACAGTCGTGCGGCCAGACCGGCATCGACCCCATGGAGATCTTTGGTCTGATCGTGATGCTCGTGGTCGCCGCGTTCTCGGGCCTCCCCCAGGTGAGGCTGTTCTACGTGGCGGGCATAGTAGCGGTTGCCTGCGGACTTGCGGGAGACGTGATGAACGACTTCAAGGCCGGCGCAATCCTGGGCACCGACCCCCGCGCGCAGTGGCTGGGCCAGGCCATCGGCGGCGTGCTGGGGGCGTTTGTGGCGGCGGCGGTCATGGTCGCACTCGTCTCGGCGTATGGCCCCGACGCCTTTGGCCCCGACAAGCAGTTTGTGGCTGCCCAGGCCTCGGTGGTCGCCACGATGGTTTCGGGCATCCCCAGCGTCCCCGCGTTCGTGATCGGCCTGGTGGCGGGCATCGCGCTCTACTACGCCAACCTCCCGTCCATGATGTTTGGCCTGGGCGTGTACCTGCCGTTCTACCTCTCGTTCACCGGGGCGCTGGGGGCGCTCGCCAAGGTAGCTTACGACCGCGTCTGCGCTGCGCGTCGCAAGGACCTCTCGGCCAGCGAGAAGGAGGAGGCGCACGCGAAGTCCGACGAGAGCGGCCTGGTTGTTGCCTCCGGCCTGCTGGGCGGCGAGTCGGTGGTGGGCGTGATCATCGCCCTTGCCTCGGTGATTGCGGGACTCGCGGGCTAGCCACCGTACAACGAAAACGTACTTGGGGGGTCCGGGAGCCATATGCCCCGGACCCCCTTTGCGCGTGCATCCACCAGAGGGAACGGTGGGAGAGAAAGGTGACGCGCCGCCGCCGTGGGCCCTCCCCCCCGCCGCGGCGCCCGGCTCTCCCCGTGGGGTGGGGGATGTGCCGACCCCCCGTACACCACGACCGTGTGGCCCATGGCGGGGGTTACCCG